>Ga0307514_10000640_pt1 | contig 63814 bp, 61 predicted proteins | sample 16_EM_MG_FD_203088 | JGI IMG/M metagenome (GOLD analysis project Ga0307514, IMG submission 203088) | Populus trichocarpa ectomycorrhiza microbial communities from riparian zone in the Pacific Northwest, United States - 16_EM | ecosystem: Host-associated > Plants > Roots > Unclassified | place...
TTTGTAGTTAGCACCATTAGTCATCGATCGACCTTATGTCGATGCGACATGTCTCGTTACACGATACAATAGACACACCTTCGCATACGCCCGCACACACTCGACTACTCGAGCGCACGCCACCGTACAACAGAACTAAAGTGGACCCTCGTGATTCGTTCGTAGCGTTCGACTCTCTCTGCATCGGGTTTGGACCGTATACACCTCTCTCCGCGTACTCAACTTCAGGAAAATGATACATATTGTCTGCTGGAATGGGATTAATAACTTCCAAACCCTCTGCATCAGATTCAGAGGGCTGGAGATCAAAACGCTTTTCTATATTGTTCCGTGCAGATTCAATGGGATGGGATGTGACCTTATTGACATGAGCTCGAACCTGGTATTGGTTTGAGCATGTAATATTCAATGTGGGCCGTTGCTTCAGCATTCTTCTTCCAAGATCTCCTCTGCACATTCCTCAAATGCTATGGACCAAATGTTGTTTTGCTGGATAGCAGTGTTCCAGTACGTCTCTATTATCTGCCAGCGTGGGGCTTCAGCCAATGTATTCACAAAATGTTACATTGCATAACTTACCATCTCCAAGTCGCTTGCACTCATAAATGGCCATCAGTTCCCCTTGTAGAGCTCCAGGAGTGTGCCCATTACAAATACATGTCGCATTATGGCTGAGTCACCAAATCAATGGATGCGGCGAAATCCGGAGACCACTGATTAGGGTGTAGATACCGCCTGCGGTGGTAACTGCCACTGCCTCTGTCTCTAATGGATTTGCGCAACTCAAGTTCACGGTGGATTTGTGAAAATCGTGCGGGCTTCGGGATCAGGGAAAGGGGTAGGCACACAATGAAGATCACTGAGAGGAGCGGAAGTGTTAGCAATACCAGATGCGGGGCCAGATACAACACAAAGTGAAAAGTCTATCTTCGAGGATCCTCCTCGTGCTGATGTGGTATGACTGCTTGCACCCGCCGTGGTGGTGGGAGTATACATTGACGATTGCTGTGTATTGGATAGAGTGGAAGTCCTGTGGTAAGTGATATCTGCAACGCGAGAAATGGTTGGCAAAGATAACGGTATAGAGTTCTGAACTTGGATTGTGAAGGTTACGGCACACTCGCCTTGAGAGGAATCCCTCTCGCCAACCAATACAGAAAGGTGTGTATTAGCATGCAGAAGTTGAGAAATCCCCGAAGGCCAATGCTATTGTTGATGCTGATATTTAGCAAGACTTCAAATATTTCGTATGACTGGGGCCATGGCAGGGTGAGTTCTGTTGGAAGATAATGTCCTATATAGATGTTAGACGTCGAAAATGTAGGAATAATTTCGTCTACCTGCATCTGCAACAACAAGCGAGGTGGACTCCTATTTGAACGACAAGGAAGGCATTTGACAAAAAAGTGAAGCACAGTGTAGGTCGTGCTACACTCTACACTCTGCAAATACTCAGGGATGAGATTGCTTGAAAAGTATTCAATTCTGGGGTTAACCGCCATCTGATTAAACTCAGCGTTGATATGCACTGTTACAGCAACATCTGAAGATCTATTTGCTCCGCTTGAAGGGTGTTTATGCCTTCTTCACCCAGTTATCATAGTATTGCACTCCTTCTTGCCTTATTAATTAAAATCATCGATTGTGTATATCTTCAGCTTCCCGGTGAACATTGCTGTTTGCCAGAGCTAGAAGCATTGCCTCGCGACCAATGACGTATTATCAATTGTATCACATTAGTTGCGTGTGCTTTTTCCACTGCTAGGTGTGTTGGCAGCCATGTTGGATGTTTGCAAAGGTGGAACAACCTGAGAAGTACACAGTTTGCTCCGAGATGCACGAGGTCTGGGTGGTTAAAGTTGTATGCGAGGGAAAAGCAACACCCTGTTGTACGGTGTCCGGTGTCCTGTGTCCTGAATCTCTCTATTGACCTAAACTCACTGACTCTTGCTAAGTCTAATTGACACGTACACAAGAACTAAAGTGCATGCGGCTCCACCGCGCACAACCCTAAACCAACCCACGTGATGACAGCACTCAAATCCGTCCCCACACTCCTCCAGGGCGGTATCACGACCGTAGTGCTAAACTCCAAAGAAAACAAAGATAGAGCTTGCCTGAAGCTCCTCCCAAACAATTATCCTCTCGCTCAATGCCTCTTTCCTGCAACCTTCACATCCAGCCGCTTCACATCCAGTCGGAATTACCTTCCAATGTGCTGTGCCACGACCACAAGACTTCCTCGACCTCGAGCACTGTCTCTCGGCACTTTGTCGTATATCTTGATCGCATAGCCGTTGACAGGCACAATCTGCAACCCCCATCCATCAGCCGCGATTGTGACAGCGAGTTGTGTGCTCCTTCGATATGCAAGACGTTTCTCACAACAACCTCATGATTTCGGTGGTATCCTGGGAGCCGAAGCCTCAATCGCACGTCTCCATATCCGATGGCCTTGGCTGTGACCCTTCCAGCAAAGTCGTGAATTTCCCGCTCATCTCTTTTGGCATACTCCGTGTATCATATGAACTCTTGCCGATCTCCACAAATGTGAGAAGTTGTGGCACAATGCAAGTACCAGGCCTCCTTCTCAGGGGATCTGCCAGTGACTGTCATCCAATAGTTCTCAATTGACGTCGTTGTCGTCGCTGCGGCTGCGGCTGCGGCTGCGGCAGTCTCTGTCTGTGCTGCGCTCTCCACCTGTGCAGTGCTTGGACAATACCGTGCAATGTGCCCCACCTTATGGCATCTGTAGCACTCCTGAGTATGCCTGCGGCGATGCTTCTCACTCTCCGAACTACTACCATCGCTCTCACTGCCACTACCACGGGACTTCCAGGACTTCCGAGGCTGCCTCTGTTTATCGCTCTTCGTCCACAACTTTAAGAATATGGCCGCCGCCTCCAAATCGTCGTCCATCTGTAATCGCGCTTCGTAGGCTTTCACCTTCACAATAACCTCCTCCGGATCATCGGCCAGGGTGTCAATCGTGTCGTACATCAACTGGGTGAAAAACCTCCAATAATCATCCTTCGGTACACACTTCATCAGGTAATAGGAGTGCTCGCTCTTCGGCATCGTACCACTACCAGTCGAACTGTCGGTATCGGCGCAAAGATTGAAGTCATTCACATAACTCTGAATCTTCGATGCGTACTACTGTACATTCTCATAATCGCTCAATCTCAAAGCTGACATCTCATCTCGCAAAGCTCAAACATTCTGCTTCACTTTCGACTTGTAGTTCTCCTTCAGCTGATCCCACAGCGCCTTTGCGTCTTTCTGAACGCCGTACTGCTGCTGCAATGACCTCTCCATTGCGAGGAGAATGGTCGACCGCGCGATTCCGTGCTGCTTCTTCCATGTTTTAAACTCTGCCCCGTCCTTCGCGTCCGGTGCTTCCTCTGTACCATCGACAATGCCGAGAATCTGCTTCTGCTCCAAGAGTATTTCGATTTCCAAACTCCAGCTCTTGTAGTCCATACCATCAAACTTCTAAATTGTGATCGCTGTCGATTCGGCCATCTTCGTTACACATCGAGTCTGTCTGTACTCCTCCGAGACCATGTCCATGATGCCGCAATTGGAAATCAAAATTTGAGTCGAGTTCGTCAAATCAGCGAAGTGCCCGGGCTCATAAGCTGTTGTACGGTGTCCGGCGACCTGTGTCCTGAATCTCTCTATTGACCTAAACTCACTGACTTTCGCTAAGTCTAATTGACACGTACACAAGAACTAAAGTGCATGCGGCTCAGCTGCGCACAACCCTAAACCAACCCACGTAATGACCGCACTCAAATCCGTCCCCACACACCCGGCATCGCAAACATTCCTCTCCATAAGTACTAAATCTCATCACAAGGTATTCCATTCAGTAGGTGAATCACAGTTGTACAAGTTGAAGGCTGGGCGGTTTTGTGTTTGTTAACCAACAAAACAAGTTGGCCCAAGAAATCGCAGGAACTCAAGAATATATATCCCTTCTTCCGCCTAAACCTCCATTCTGTTTGCCTCCGGTATTGAACACACTGCCAGCATCCTGAAGTCCTTCAACATCAGGTGACTTGTACAAAACAATGCCTCTCGTTTCAAGACACACCTGACAACCTACACAATATTGTAAGTTCCCTCTGGGTTTCCATCCGCTACATGCAGCTGAATCATAGTGCGAATGCCTCAGATGCAGATTCATTTTGAGATCACAGCGATGGCACCACGAGGCAGCCGCAAAAGAATGTGGAAGGCAACTGAAAGCTCAAAAATGGCAACATCAGTTATAAATGGACGCTTGTGGTTGGGTCGAGACCATAGAAAGAGATTCATTGCTGAACACATGCATGGATTTATCTTGATATACAAATGGTGTTGATGTCATCCAGTACTTCTCCAATCTCATCAAGGCTAACGAAAGCATAAACACATAATTCATCAACAGCGCTAAGCAGCTGGAGATGGTCCTCCTATATGCTGATTATTTGTACCTGGCGGATAGCTGAAATTGAATTCCAAAGTTGTTTGGCTCGATTTGTGATATCTAGCCAAGGTGTAATGAGATGTTCGCTAGCGGCGAATCTACATTGGGGTTTGAAAGGCAATATGATATATTTGGATAACAAAGGGAACCAGCTACCACGCACAAGTAGAGCTGCAGACAGAAAGTGATGTGTTGCAGGAGCGCGGAATGAAGAAGAGGAGTGCCAAACTTATACTGCGGAGCGCCAGTGCGAATTGGGAAGAATCCAAACTAGGGGAAGAGAACCGAAAAGCGGGGAATGGTCAGCAGTGCATAATCAAATACAGCACTACCAATCCTGGCAGAGAAGCACCCAATCCAGGCAGATGAGCACCCGATTCAGGCACAGAAGCACCGATGGGTAGTGAGGAGTGTGCTCCCAGTGGAGGAGCACCGAACTGGAGGTGTGTGAGTCATGAGTGCGGAATCCAATCTAGAAGCGACTATTGCATATACAGGTCTCAGCCGCAGATGGAGATGTCTTGTACAGCTGGAGATGGAGATGATTTGAATGGCCGGAAACGGAGATGTCCTGTTTAGCCGGAGACTGAGCTGTCTTGTATGGCCAGAAACGGTGATGTCTCATATGGCCGGAGAACACTGTTGACTCTGGTTCGAGCTGATGGCATTTAGCCATACTGGTACGTGCATATATATTCTGGCCTTGTAGTCCTCTTGGACAGTACACAATCAAACTTCTCTAGCATCACTATTTCAACAGGTTATGAGCCTGGCGCCTGCTACAATCTTTACTCCAAATACTCTATTTATATCTTACAATTAGGAGCCTCAAAAACCCTAACCCACTCACAACCATCCCTGCTCATCAGCCGCAACACCATCACTATCCATCACTCTCCATCGTCATCTTCCTAACCTCCTCCACTCCGAACATGTCAAAGGAAACATTGAAGTCCGGTCACGGCTATGTGCCCAAGCTAACTGAGGAAAACCAGCCTATCTGGAAGCAAAAGATCCGCTGAGTCCTCACTGCCAGGAAAGCCTACAATATTGTCATCAGTGTCGAACCCCTCTCTCCCAGTAATGGTGTCGCCCTACACACCCAGCAAGAGGACTGGCAACACAGAGCCAAGAACGTGATAGCACTGATATATGTCGGATGCTGCGATGAACTCCTTCCACTCATCGACGATATCAACATCCCCATGGAGATGTGAAAACCACTCAGGGACCGACTTGACAATGCCTCAATGAATGTTGTCCGCACCCAAGTCCTGCGGAAGTTCACCGCCTCTCGACCATTGCCAGACGACACGGTCACCCAGGACTTTAACAAACTAATGGTCTTCCCCAAGAAACTAATCGGCAGCAGGGAAAATATCACCGATGACACCATGAAGACACATATCTTCACTACCCTATATACTTCATATGAAATGATCATCCAAATGCTTGAACAGTGGATTCCTGCTCCCATGGGCCAGCAGTGTATGGATGCGATCCGTGAATATGCCGAGCGAACAGCTCTGACCAAAGAAATTGGAGATGCATCCACCAGAGCGGCTGTATACTCCCGTGGTGAAAATTGTAGCCGTGGCGATGGCGGACGAGGTGGTGGACGATGAGATGGACGAGAAAACGGACACGAGAAGCACAAGTACATATACTGCAAAATGGAAAATCATACCACCAAAGCATGCGGAAAGAGATAGTACGGTGAATGGCATTCAAACTCCTCCACGAATGACGAGCGGACATGCTACCACTGCCGTATCGCAGGACACTTCAAGACCGACTGCATCCACTTCAAACGTTCCTGGAATCAACGCAACAAAGTCAACAGAGGCACAGCAACTGCATCGCTTGCTGCAGCAGGAGATCGCAACCTAATCTGACTAGCCGAAAATGCAACCGCAGTCACTGCAGCCTCGGCTCCAGCTGCACGGGTCATCGACTCCGGAGCATCTCACCACATGTGCAATGACTCCACCAAATTCAACTCAATAATGACACTTCGTCAACCAATAGTCATTGAGCTCGGAGATGATAACAAAGTCACAGTAAGGCACCATGGACTCATTAACATTTCACAGGAGTACAAAGTCAATGCTCTCTACATGCCTACGTTCCTGCTCTCCCTTCTCTCCATCAATCAATTGGGCACAGCTGGGTACCCATCCACATCTGTATGCGGCAAGTACTCCATACGATATCCATCAATCACCATCACAGGACATCGGGTCAATGACCTCTATATCATATCTCCCGCAACGACACTCACTTCGACAGCATCAAGCATGTCTACGAAGTCCACTTCAAGTAGGAGAAAGAAGAAAAGAAAAAGAGCATCAACAATCGCGCACTCCACTGAGCCTACTACAAACCCACTCCACACCGCCTCTCCAAGCGCAGCCAGCACCGTACCTCAAAGTCCACCTACCATCAAATCTCCAAAGCCACTCAAAATCGCAGAATCACCACTGTGGCATCACTGCCTAGCCCACATTCATCCCACTGCCCTACGATCTCTTATTGATGGATATACAAAAGACAACTCAATGTGCACTGCATGCATTCACGCCAAGCACAAGCAGAAGATCATCAAAGTCAAGACCAAGCGCAGTACAAAGCCATTTGAACTTATACATTGAGATGTGTGTGGACCATTCTGAATGCCCACCTCCACTGGCCATCGCTATTATATCCAATTCATTGATGACTACACACAGTACACCTCCGTTTGGGTCCTTCCAGATAAGCAGTGAAAAACAGGCATCTCAGTTTACCAATCGTTCCAGGCCCGAGTTGACTCCATCGGATACGAAGGAAAACAATTTCGGCGCAATACTAGCCACAGAGAATATGACAACAAGGCCTTCCCACTGGTGCTTGCCGCAAGCTGTACAACATACAAACCATGCCCTCCCTACGCTCACCATAAGATCGCAGTTGCCAAACGCATGATCCAGACCATCACCGAGAAAGCACGTTTTATGATGACTGACTCCCAGGCACCACTTGTATTTTGGGGAGAAGCAGTCAATACCACAGTGTACCTCCACCAACAAACTCCAAATGAAGGCCAAACGAAAAGAGATGACCGCGATGGCTATATAGCACCATATCCAACTCCATATGAGATGCTGCATGCAATTGGTAAGCCCTCTCACAACAATGATCTCGTACAAAGCCCCTCTCAATCACCTTTGCCGATTTGGCTGCTACACCAGTCGACTTATCTTCAAGCCACAAGGCCATGCAGAATTCAGCCCATGATTCAAGCCATGTATAATGGTCCGTTACGTGCATAATTTTACTACACTTTGGAGGATATGGGACCCAGCATTTCAAGTAGTAAGGTCACAGCCGGATGTCATTGTCGACAAAGAGAGGAATGCCCACGCATCATGTCTACACGGAAACCAACCAGACATCTTTGAACTACCACAAGAGATGGAATATGTGGAGGAAATTGAAACGGGTGGAGATTGACTACTCCCTGACCACGCCGGCACTAGTTGAACAGGTGAAGGCCATGGAAGTGGTGATCATGAGTATACTGATGATGATACAGGCCACATTTTGCCCGACGCTGACAATTCTCAAAGTCTCCCTGCAAGTACAGGTGTGAGATCACATCCTCCTGACAAGGAGGATGCACCACTGGTGTCCACAGAAACCGTCGTCCACTATCAACATCTCCGGCGCGAAAATGAAAAAGCCGGCCGAATGGCGGCCATGTGTAAGCAATCATGCCAACCACCACGCACAAATCGCATCACAAGAAGTTAGGTTAAGATCTCCGCAAGTGCACTAATTATCATGGCAAAGGCTTCCGCATCGACATCCATCAACAGCGATCCATTCACATATGTGGACGCCATGGACAGCCCACAACGAGACCACTGGAAACAAGCAATGGAAGAAGAATGCACATCGATCCTGCTCAATAACACATTCGCAACTATCAACTCCCGGGACGCAACGCAATTGCAAGTCAAGCCAATTGTCTCCAAATGGGTCCAAAAGAAGAAACACAATCCTGACGGCACCATACAATACAAAGCACGCCTAGTAATGACAGGCTACAAACAAACGGACTTCGGAAAAACGTAGGCCTCAGCCAGAATACTTACCACCTTTCGATATCTCGTCTCCCTGGTCGGAAAACATGGCCGGAAAATTGATCATTTGGATGTGGTCACTGCCTTTCTCAATCCTGAGGTCGATGAAAATGATATCTATATAACCCTGCCCAAGGGATGGCCGGAAAGTCCCAACGCACACACGATCATTGTTCGACTAAAGAAGGCACTTTACGGTCTGAAACATGTACCATGACTTTGGCACAATGATATTACCACCTTCTTGCTCTCTCTCGGATTCACACAGTCCCAGGCTAACCCCAACCTCTATCTCCGCAGCAATGGTATTCTGATGCTTTTGTGCATCGACGACATCTCAATGTTGTACCCAAAAGACACAACCAAAGCTGCGATCAAAGTTAAGGCCAGGCTCTCGGAAAAGTACAAGATCACCAACCTCGGCCCCGCATGTCAATATCTTGGCATCGAAATCCACAGTGAGAAAAATGGTACCGGAATCAGTCTTGGCCAGAAGGCATTCATCACTACGATTCTCAAACGATTCAAAATGCAGACTGCTCACGATGCATCAACTCCAATGGATCCTAATGTGGAGCTAGCTCTTGGAGAGCATCGGAGGGAGAAAGAAATAAAAGATATCAATGGCTACCACGCAATCATTGGCTCATTGATGTATACAGCACTTGCAACTCGGCCTGATTTCTCATTTGCAGTCGCTGCACTTTACCGATACAATTTCCGCCCTTTCACCAGCCATCTCACCGCCGCCAAAAGTGTCCTTCAGTATTTCCAATCCACAGCCAACTTTCGACTGCACTTTAGAACCAGCAGCAGCACTAACAGCCGTGATCAACTCACTGGCTACACAGACTCCAATTGGGCCAATGATAGTGCCGACCGCAAATCTCAAGGAGGTCATTTATTCCTCCTCCTGAATGGAGCTGTCTCATGGTAGTGGCGAAAGCAAGATCTCCTTACTATGTCAACACTCGAAGCCGAATACATCGCCTGCTCCGAGGGCTCTGGTGAAGTGAAATGGCTGCTCCAGCTCCACTGAACTATATACGGTAGAGACACAACACCACTCCCGATCAATTGCGACAATTAGGGCGCACTTAGTCACATCACAGCTGGAATCTTAAACGCTCGCCCAAAGCATATCGATGTTTGCTATCACAATAGTCGAGACCTCCATGCCTGGAAGATAGTTGACTACTCCTATGTACATACGAACCAGAATGTGGCAGATATACTAACCAAGGCCTTGTTGAAGGACAAGTACAAGAAATTCACAAACGCGATGGGGCTATGGTAATAGAGGTCGATTTAAGGTTGTTTCACTTTTCTTTTGGGCATGGGGATTTCTTTGTTTCTGAATGGATGGCCATTCTCAGGCTACAGCAGTACTCTTTCCCTGCTCCCACTCGCAGGGTTTTAAGGAGGCTGTTATGAAAATCACTTTGTTTCATTGATTTCATTTCATTCTTGCTTTATGGTGTATAACAAGAGGGGGAGTATTGCATATACAGGTCTCAGCTGGAGACGGAGATGTCTTCTACAGCCGGAGACGGAAATGTCTTGAATGGCCGGAGATGGAGATGTCTTGTATGGCCAGAGACGGTGATGTCTTGTATGGCTGGAGACGGTGATGTCTCATATGGCCAGAGATGACTGTTGACTCTGGTACGAGCTGATGGCATTCAGCCGTCCTGGTATGTTCATATATATCCTGGCCTTGTGGCCCTTTTAGATTGTACACAATCAAACATCTCTAGCATCACTATTTCAACAGCGACAACCCAGACAGAAGAGTGCCCGTGGGAATTGAGAGGATTCCATCCCATGCCGACGAGACTGGAATTGGGGGTAGAGAGTGCACAATGCCATTGGCGGGCGCTAATCTAAACAGAGGGGATTACGGAGCACCTATTTCTGCCGAGGAGGGCTAAATGAGGATGAATTGACTACAGAAGGATATAGAAGAGAGTGATTGTAAGCTGGGAAGCACCAACAGGTAATACGGAGTGTCTATCGTAGCAGAGCTGCACCGCATCGTGGAGGGAGAGTGGGGGGAGGTTTGTAGCGGCCCAATGATGTGTGATTGATGAGTGCAGTGGCTTCCGGAGCAACATATATCATAGTGGATGAACAAAATGCACCCCGATATTCATCATGCGAAGACATAACTCTTGCCTTCTTTCCACTGGCATATTCAGACAGTGCACAATCAATAGCTGCGGCTACCAGTACTAAAGTATGGAGAGTGAGGGGTTGGAAATACATGGATGTCATTGGCTGGTACCCCAAGCTATTGGCAGTGAAGAAAATTGATGGTAAATGTCATCAAGCACTTCCATTTGGGTGAACCATGATTTCTTATCCTCAATAACTTTGGAGAGATATGCATTGTCAAACAGGAGCTCCTTAACATGAATCAGAAGCTCAGTCACAGGGCGCAAATCAGAATAGCAACTACGGACAACAGTTCAACTTGCCCCATCTGACAACCATTCTTAAATGATACTTTTGTTCATTTTCAACTATGAATCATTTGGGGCATAGTCAATATTGTAAATCTGAAAGAAGACCATTAAACAGAACTGAAGACTTACAGCTTCTTGTGTCTGCAGATCAATTGTGTGAGATGGACCACTGGGTAATTGACACACTGATGGTGTATCTGCAGGAGCCCCAGCTAATGCCCGCAGATGATGCTAAGCTTCAATGGCAAGTGGCAAAGTTTCTTCAACCATCCAATACTTGCCTTCAGATAATATTGACCAAGGAGTCTTCATGAATACAATTGGTTCCATGAACCTTTTCGCTACCTCAAAAGTAGTCTTTTGGTGTTTGGGAAGGTTGTGATCTGCACTCGCCTTGGGCCTCCACTAGACTTGGGTTGCTGCATCGCCTGGGCAGGTGGTGTATGGTCAGACTTGGATGATTTGTTGAGTAGGGCTGAGTTTGGGTGTTTGAGCAGTGGTGGTGCCATTGACCCAGGCGGTTTTCGGGAATTTGGAAGTAGAGAGCATGCAATATCAGTATCGGCACGGCTCAGTTTGTTTAGCAATAGACCCCTTGTTGTTGGTAATTACTTGTTTTGGCCTGCCTGGCCTAGAAGTAGAACCTCTGGCTGGTGATCCAAAGTGTCTTCTTCGAGGTCGGATAATATGTCAGACTCTCCCGTGTTCTCACTTCTGCCCTCACTTTCACCACCACTGATGTCCTGATTGGAATCATCATCCGGCTTCATTTACGTAATCAGGGATATTTGTCAGCCGCAATATAACACACAAAGGCAGATAATTGGAAGGCAAACATTTGATGTGTAATGAAGATCGGCTGGTTTCTTGAATGCGATTGCTTTCTCAAGGTTCCCTTCTTCGTTCTTCTGTGAATAGTGATTCCTTACCTGGCTGGGTGTAGGTTCCATTTGCTGTAATAATGATAGACAGTTGGTGAATGCAGGAGAGAGTGTATAAGCAGTAAATTCAGGATTAAGTGCAATAGAATAATGGGAAATATGCAGCAAGAAATTGCCCATAGTCGAGGAGGATGCAATTCGAGCTGTGCCTTCAAGATTCCAGGAGATATGACTTCAATGATTCATATTTATATGCAGAACGGCAGTTCAGTGTTGCGATTTATGGTGTTGTCAGGTGCACCGGAATGGATGGATGTGTTGTCAGGTGAACCGGAATAGATGGATTCCTAATGCCGAATGTTAGCAACTCTGCTATTGACAACACTCTGTATGGATGCATAAATTGGAGGTTAGCTAAAGCCATCGCACGTAGAATACAACCAGATACACCTGAATGCGACATGCCAGAAGAAAACTCCCGACATTTACCAACCCTTGGTGCTGGCCAAATGGCCCACAGAGAACGAGAATAAATATGTGTACCCCTGCATATAACTCCTCTATACGAAGTAATTATGCGTGAATGCTCGATCATTTGGGGTGACAACATGGCATGAAATTGATGCATTATTGACAATCTGCAGAACTAAATGAGTAACAGGTGAGTTGCAAGGGGTCATACTGTGTTTGTTGTCGATCAAGGAGAATTATAAATCGCCGTGAGTGGTATATCTGCCAGAAGGACACATGTAAATTCATGATTGTCTATTGTATCATGATGCTGCAGCCAAGTTAGCAGTTGATGAGGCAATATTGTACGCATAACTTGCATTTCTTGTCTTCATCTGGGCCTTGTCTGCTTAATATCCTTCACAACAATGTTGTAGTCAATGGAAAAGGGAGATATTTTGTTATACAAAGGAGAGATACTCGCATAGAGATACAGCGGTAGAGACAATATGGTAAGGTACACTGGATCATTCAGGAGTAATCTTATGGATTGACACACTTGTGGATGCCAAGAGTGCTAACAAATGCGTCATGAATACTTACTCAGTCTCTGAATTTACGCCTAATATATAGTAAGTTGCACACCGTTGAATCACCTATTCATTATGAGTCTCCCTACTACAATATAGACTGAAATAAATGTTGAGGTTAAAAGCCATATGCTACAATAGTATGAATGTCTAGTGAGATGTCATCTGACAGCGGGTAGAGCAATGATAATTGCATGCATGCAGTATTGGGGAATTGAAATGCACCAAAGATTAAATGGTTACGATTAGATTCACATGCTGGGGATTGCAGACTCACCATACTCTGACAGTAAATTGCAATCTTGGAAGTTGTCTTTTCTTCACTCGAGCAGTCAAGAGTCGCTCTCTTTGAACTTCTCTCATGCTGGGAATTTGTTCACTGAATCAATTTTCAGATATGAGATTTGGCGGCCCAAACATACATTTAGTCAGAATCGAGTTAAGTCTACATTCACAGTATTAAGAAGTTAGGCCTCTTTGAGTAAGTATGGTACATGGGTCAGCCAGAGTTGCCGGCCATCATGTAGAGTTGATGAGCAGAACCTGTCTTTTGAGATTCCTGCTCTCAAGTTGCACCTCGTTTGACCGGGCTCAATGATGTGGAAGGTATTTTAGGATTTGGAAGGAGAGGTTCAAACATACTACTTAGGCAATATCAAGTTAAGTAAGGTTGATTATTGGCCAGAACTATGCATGTATGGTTTAGTGGTGCTGGGCTACTATCCTCCAATGGACAGTTGACATGGAGCTAACAGATTAAAACATTTTAGTGGTGGCCTTCACATACCAATCAAGCATAGATTGATATATTAACAGAGGGCGAGCGGGATGAGCCCCCTGCACATCAATGTGCAGTGTCAGGAGAAATGACATTCTGGGTGAACAGCGTCCACTGATTGAAAGCGGAAGAAAACAGAATGAGAATGAAGTAAACAGAAACAAAGAGTGCACTATGAAGTGGGGTACATGTGCTTCGGAGGCTAATTAATGCTGTTGTGGTGTGTCTGACCTGGAATGAGACGTTCATAATGAGTCGCAAGCTTGCCAAAGTTGGGCTCATAGAAATCCAGAATGTCATTCTGGACTGGATTGCAGATCTCAGTTGTGCCTAAACTTCGATTTTTAGCCAGGACATACCCAGCAGTGAAAGGTGCAGCTTCACCCGGAATACCCGAGCTGTGTCTCAGTCTCGAACACTCTGGGATGCTGATCTGAGGTGTACCCAAACGACTATGATATTGCTGCATAAGCCATGTCTTTGCCATGAATCAATGAGCCCATGTCTCATATTGTGATGCAGAATCTCAATAATCATGTAGACTGTGTTGATTGCTGAATGGGATTGGCAATTATGCAGTGACGGTCATGACGATATGTGCCCAGGACATTCCGGTGCACCTGAACTTTAATCATATGCCAGCAATAGATGCGGGATTGCCACAAATAAGCGAGCTGTGTCTCAAATTCTGACACACGTACTCCATATTGCCAAGAGAGTCTCCTTGCCGAAATGGATTGGTAAATATGCGGTGCTGGGTCAGTCATAACACGTCTCAGAACGTATGCTGATATTTCTCGTGTGGATCCGAACTTCAATCACATGGCAACAGGACCTAGGGTGTTGTCACAAATCAGGCAGCCAGTGTCTCATATACTGACCAGCTATTTACTATTGCCATGACTTACTTTATTTCCAAATTGGATTGCCAAATCTGCCGTGCGCGATCTATCCAAACGGGACTCATGACATATGGCCAGCATTCTCAACTGCACCTGAAAGTGGTTGAATCATGCTTTGTTCACACTTCGAACTACAAAATGTGTACATGGCCACAGGTTTCCGGTGAACCTCAAAATCACTACTGACAAATGATTCGAAGCCCTTTGCTGTATCATTCTCAAAATTGGACCCAGGCTATTCATCCTGAGATAGGCCGGCCCGGGAACTTGTAATGTTGCTTATCAAGTGTCATTATCATTTATTAGTCATTAATAATTACAATCAAGAACACCAATGAAATGTAATAGTAATAATCAACAACGCCACTGATATCCCACTCAAGCAGTTTCTGATTAAAGACACCACAACTCCAACATCAGAAGTTTCATTCGCTTTGAAATTACAGAGAGACAGGATTCATTTAGGCAATATAGTATGCCTTACAAATGACGTTTTTGACGATTTCTATCTGTTACGAAGATTACATTGGATGAATGTCTAAAGAATCATACCTTGATGCAGCGTTCTTAACAAACCAAGATAATAGCTCATCTGATTGAAAGTTGTCTCCATTCTCTGTCAGCCACTTCGTATGGTCCTCAAAGACTCAAGAATCCAGTGAATCATCAACATCGTGATGTTCGGCTGACTCATCATGCAATGCAAGACTCACATTTGAGCCACTCCGGAGTGTTGATGAAGGTCACTGGCACAGTTATCATAGCCACCAGGACCCTTATTATGTAACCTTTTGTTTGGTACTCTGATTTGGCGTAACTGGGCGACTGGTGAAATGCCTGCCACTGCTCGTTCAATACCCAAAACTTCTGAGTAATTACTTGATGCTTTTGTGCAGTAAGATTTAGTCTGACCCAGCCCACTTTGGGTGTCATTACAAATACAGAGGGATTGTGCGAATCCTGGAATTTGAGCTGAATTTCTGTCTATTCATCATTGCCCATTTCTGCATACATGTGGAATATATCCACATGATCTGCAAAATAGTTGGTTAGACACCACTTCAATTGATGAACATTGCCAGGAAGGGGATACAATAGCACCGCCTTTGGTGGAGGAGGTGCACTGGGGAGAGCATTTTCATGTCTCTCATGTTCTGGAAGGAACTTCTATCCTAATGGGGCGTCTTTGTCAGGTTCGGGATACTACGCATGTTCGTTGACAAGCATTGGCAGAATTGTCTCTCTCAGCCATCCTAATTCCAGCAAATCCACGGAAGTATCAAGTGGCCATTCATCCTACCATTGTCCAGAAACGTTGATTGGGACTCTCTGTGTCTCCCAACACTAACGAAAAACATGCAAGCTGCCATTAATGAACTCTCCATCGGCCCGACGCACCACATGAAGTGTATCTCTCCATCATGGCCTTCCGTTTTGGTTGCTTGTCCTCACTCCACTCAAGATCAAAGAGGTGTGCATGCTACTTCCATATCTGCATTAGTGGTTTTGCGTTGACAAGTTTCAATTCAGACCACCTGCTTATCCTGCAACTCTTTGCAATTCGTATGATCCGGTGGGCTGCATTCTGTTGAGCTTCTTCGTCTGCAGTCCGGATAGCATGAATCAAACTCTTCACTGCAGAAAACAATGCATCTGCACCATGCTTTTTGATCACAGTATAATCCTCTGGATTGTCCAGCGCTGAAATCAGCCACATCATCTGATAATACCAGTTATAGAGTAACTGAAATTCTGGTGTAGCTGTAACTTGAAGTTTGAATCCAATTTTTGCATTGATCGAAATTTGCCAGCCCACACAGTATTTAGTCTTGTACTGATGGGACTCATCACAATTCCCAAGACACCATGAACAGTAGGAGTGTTGGCTGTTGCTTGATGGTTTCGCTCTGGATGTTAAGGTATCATACAATACAAGGTGGATATTCCATCCATTTTCTGGCTGATCAATACTGTTGTTCAGATCTTCATTGGTGACATTTGCATTCTTGGTGTGCAACAAGTTGACCAGTTTGAAATCGGCTCCATGTGTCATCTCATTGGTGACAGTTTTGAAGGTCTCTGCAACCCTGGGCATTGTAACTGCCAGGATTGGTTCAAGGGCTGATACATGTGCTGGATCCCCGTGAGGTGGTGTTGTCTGGATCTCCAACAGGCGGTGGGGCACAGAATTCACTCTCTGCAGAGAATACCACTCCCGTTCTCCACCGACAATGCCTTGAAAGCTTTTTACATCAAAATCACCCACTCTTCAGAGGTATTCCCCCATCAGATTGACAGTGGCAACCCCATTACAACTTTCTCAGTCACTAATTTGCAAAGCATTGCCGCTGCAACTGTGGTGGAAGTCTTTCCAAGACCTTTTTCATCCGCCACCAGTGCTGTTGGCATATCAACCTCCAAAACCCACCTCCCCACGATGAACGAGATGGCCCAAACCTGTTGCACCAGACACTTAGTTCCGGGCAGGCCTGGAATTGAATACATGTGGCCTGGAACACGGTCATCTGTTCATTGATGAATAGAATCAGCATTCAGCAGCCTCACTGCCTCATCAAGACACTCATGTTCAAATTTGTTGTTCATGGTCTTCGGAACAGTATTCAAAATTGTGCTGGTATTGGCTTGATCGAGGACCTCCTTACCATCCACCACTTGCACCTGAACCTCCGTTGCACCTGTCTCTCGGTTCTGTTGGTCTTCAATGATTTCTTTTGGTTGCTCTGATTTAAGCTGGGCAGATCGGCACATTCTCTGGCGCTTCTGGAACTGATCTCCATGTTAGGTGATTCACAGACAAGCAACAATTGGAACGAATATATCTGGATGTAATACTATCAATTCTCTTCATTCAATCAAACCTTACATTAATAGAAGTATCATGTTCTTGCCCACCATCCTTCTCTCCCTCCTCTCTTCCATCCGCTTCAGAACCTTCCAAAGTCTATGTAAAATAATTACCAGTTGCACACATCCATCCTTAACACAGCTAGCAGGGATTACCTTTGCTGGTCTAATTATGTGCTCGGCAATCTCCTTTCCTGTAGCTTGCTTCATTGCTACCAATAATATCTTCAGATCCTGTCCTAGTTGTAACTTGAAAGCATTTGAAAGGCACCAGTTGTAGAAATCTGGCCATATATGTGGTCCAGTAGCATTGGCCCATTTGTATATAGTCCCATATACTTTTCGTACAATTCATCCTGCTCCAAGGTGCACTTGGACCTTGATGTGATACTGTATGGCTTTTTTGGGCATCCGTTGTTGTCAATGAATACAAGCAGCACCTGCCAGTGCCTCACATCTGGATACAAAGCTTGGTGTTGGATTGGTGATCGAACGATATCGTTACCATTTGACACCCGGCGAATCACAAACATGAACATTTTATTCGGCAACTCTGGGAGGTTACTTCTCGCTTTTTTGCTCATGCACACTCCTGAATCCATCGCCGGTTGCTTGTTGCCTTGCCATCCCAGTTTCCTTGCCATTCGAATTTTGCTTGCACATTTCTGCGAAAACATCTCCACCCACTGCTGATGAATCCATTCTGCAATTTCGAAATTATCCAACGGCAGCCAGCTTTCAAATGTCTCCAAAAACTCTGCAACTACTGTCGCCTAGTGCAGCGGTCCAGCACTAAATTGTTCTAACCGGTACTGCGCCCAGATAAAGGACCGATGCATTTTCTCGAGAAACCCAGCCACCCATACTTTCCTCCACTTGTTGAATGCACTATAGTTGGCCTTCCCCATTGCTATGGCAAATTGCTTCAAGGTGAATTTGGTTTGCTTCATGCTGACTGGGAGTTTGCCCTCTGCACCGCCCAAGTCTGATGAATTGTCGCACTCATCATCTGCATCATAATTGTCATAGGAAATCTCCGGTAATGGGGGCAAGTCTGCAAACCTCGCGACATCTGATTTCCATTGATCCGCAGGCGGAGGTAATTGTTTCGTTGGGAGTCTAATGGATGGTCTTCCAGGTGCACCGGAAAGAGGTCCAGGTGGAGGAGTACAGCTGGAAGATGTTGGCCGATTGACTGGACTGTTGTCTGGCAGTCCTGGAGGTACTCTCGGTGCACCTGGAGATGACGGCCCTTGTCCTGGAATTTGCGGCTGGGGAATAATTTGAGACTCGCCATAACCACCTTGGTGGAGGTCATTCCCTTGCCACTGTGGCCCATAACTTCGAAATAGTTGGCTAATACTGGTTGTTGGTTGTGAACTGTTGTGTGTCATGTTAATGGAGAATGGTGATAAAACTGCGAAGCACCTGGAAATGGCTGCGGTGAAACAGGGTAACCATACCCATGCGGCAGATGATACTGACTGGCTTGCTTCCCAGATTGACTGTCTTTACCAGGGGCAGTTCGTGAACCATTATCCGAGGATCCTGAATTGTGATCACGGCATTGTCACGAGGCAAATAGGCTACCCGGTCGAGCCATATTCGCTCTCTTCTGTGCAGAACCGTTTGTCAACATGGTCTGTCAATCAACATAGCGGTAAACTACTATAGTTACATGATGTGATGTAGAAGAAATCAGGCTATGGTTGAGTATGTTGCAGGGCCAGTGACCTTTGGCGGAATGAAGGGGATCTTATATCTCATTCTGTCATTACATACTGTGGAGCTTGACTGCACCTTTGATCTCTGAAACCAACCCGGGCTTGACAAAAAGAAACCTTAATCCCACACATCCTGCTGTTCTTTGTTAAATGCTAGAATTTATATACCAGGATACTAAATCGATGATCACCTTCATGTGGTTCCATGACTTAAACGGTTGTAGAAGTGATATTATATGATATCTCCTGAACCCAACAAGAACGATATCCAGTATGAAGGTTAGTACGAGTAGGGATATTACAGAAAAGTTTTACGTGTACGGCCATGCAACCTGGTTCACTAGAAGGCCTGTGAGTTGAGCAGCAACTGTGATGCTTCCTATTGTGCTCCTTCCCTAAACATATTGATCTCCTTAGAATCCACCCTCCAGTCAAGGATCATGACTGAAGCAACCATCCTACTAGCCCATTTGATCCTTGTGCGGGCATGCAGCTAGCTAGGAATCTCACCTATTCATTGTCTGAAGATGATCTACCATCATTATCAGCTGATTGTAAACTCGAGCGTAGGTATAACTCACAATGCCGCAATGATGTAGAACAACTCCCATGGTGGTGAATGCCATAATGACAAAAGAAACCATCTCTTCTCTGCTAAAGATGTTCAGCAGATAATGTCTACCTTGATGGTGCGGGATATGAGATATATATCCTGGTTTATGAAGAAAACTGATCCTAAGGTGAATATATTTCACCCATTCCCCACATTTGGCAGGGTGCGTTGCAGCTGTAAATGTCATACGTTATTCCAGTATCCATCAGGCTGTATATTATTCCCTGAAGCATCATCGGGATGCATCTGAATATGTAATCATTGACCATTTCTTGAATATTGTCAACACTTGCCGGAAACATGTTAAATGATTTATCAGCAGCAAGAAATTATTCAACAAGAACCGACTCGAGGTTCGCTATCAACACTCTCAACTAATATCGATGAATGAAGGATTATGACCAGAGGGGATTATAGCACCTGCTGGATGGGATCGACCCGAGCCACTGTGGTTTGACTTCAGTTGGCTCACCTGAATGGCCATTGATAAGATAGTCAACCAAAAATCTACCCATAGACAATGTACCTGGTGCACCATTCTCCTTGGGCTGATTCCATGTCCCCAGAAATGTGCCAAAAATCCTGATGAGGCATGGTATTCTGTGGTTGGAACAAGTGCTATCCCCACTCCTGTATCTTGACATAACGTGCTGATGGATTCTAGAGACAATTTTATCCGATATTGGCTGCCTGGGTCAGGGATTATCCCGAACATGTTATGATTGCTCAAGTTTGATATGGCTCATGACAGATGTGTCAGATACGTAAAGATGCGCCAATCGGACATTCAACTTTTCGAACAGATGATAACTCAAGAGCTTAGCAAGTTCACTCAGAGCTTCTGGAAGAAACTAGTATTGATGTTCTGCACACACTTCATATCCACCCAATCCGCAACCAGTCCTGGCAATTCCCTCTCTGCAATGTGTATCAGGTTTGGCAGCCTGATGAATTACATCAGTTGCTCATGGGTTTAGTTAAAGACTTATTGCACTGGCTGCTCAAATACCTGAGTGTTAGAAATATCAGAGATTTATTTGACAATCGATTCACATCAGTATGACGATACTGAGGCCTCCAGCGCTTCTCTAATCCAGTTCATTTGATGAAAACCAGCTCCTGGCAGGGCAAAGAGATCTGGAGTATGATCAGTACACTGGCACCGAATTGCCCTCCAATTCTTGACTGCATCAAGGATGATGGGAAAGCTCCGCCAGCAACAGCCTCTGATGGAATGGTAGTGGGAGCAGTGCTGGCATTATGTGAATTCACTCTACTTGGTAGCAAACAAAAGCACTCTGACATATCCCTCACAGCCCTAGACGATGCACTGAAGCGATTTTACAAGAAGAAGGGAGCCTTTGGAGATCAGAAAACAGTGAAGTCTGTAAAGGCCAAAGTGAATAAACAGTTGGGAAGAGAATCCCATCAGTTAGGAGAACGCAAAAATCATATAATCTATTCTGCAATCGAGGTTCAGGTATACAGGGCTCAAAAGGTTACTACATCGAAATGCAGCCAATTTAAGGTGCGCCTGAATAAAGCTGGACAAGAGCAACAAAATGGTCTGAGGTTGAATGCGAGAGGGCAATCGAGCGATCGGACCGCGAAATCCATTAGATGACTCCTGTATTACGCAAGCTTTTGGATAAGTTATTCCAACATTATGAGCGACAACTATTCCAAGGAGTCAGGACTAAGGCAATCTGTCACAGAAGCACATTCATCAATAACATTGCTCAAATGAAGACTGCTGCCGAAGAAGATGTTCACAGGGTCGTAAACATGACCGCTTACATGTGGGTAGAATTTTAGGTCCATCTATCCAATGCTGAGACTGAAGCCACCACCTGGAAAATTGCTGATACCGACCACTTTCCAAATGGGCTAGAGAGAGAGATTCATGATATTACCTTGAATGAGCAGCTGTGGTTCAACAAGGAGTTGTCCATCCGCTTGATCGAATTTGAAGCTTAGTGGCAGTCAATGGGCATTCAGGTGGTCCTGCAAACCTTCAAACAGTGGGAAATCCATTTCGGATATCCAAAGGTGCATCTCGTGAGCCATATATCAGACCGAATTTGGCGAGCGGGTTCTGGCGAAAATTTCACCAAGAATCTTTCTGAACTGCTACATATTGGCAATACAAACGAGGTAGATCAATCAACCAACAACGTCAATTACATTCGACAGGTGCTACAGCGCAACGACTGGTCTACCAACCTTGACTGTATGGAAGAGACACTCACATATCTTGTCCTGCAAGGGTAGTACAATATCAACTAGGCAAAAGTTTTCAACCTACTCTCCACTGCTGATAAACAGCGAAATAATCTCTGAGCCAATGTTATATGCATCAAGCATTGTTAGGACGAGCCATTTTTCTGTCCAGTATCACCTCAGGTACATCACTTGAGAGAAACTCATGTCCGAGGAGTGTACAGAAGTATCAAATTAACCTTACTCAGAGACGAATCAGAAGATTTCATAATTCATAACTTTGGACAACTATGCCATGCACATATTGAAGAGGACTTGGGACACGAAGTTAGTGGAATCGTGCTTGGATATGATCGGCATGTACTCCTTGACGGTATATTCATTAAACTTCACAATGGGCTGTCGTACTACAATCAACCAATTCACAGCCCTACATCCATTGAGCATCTGGGACTTGATTGCATGGTAGAATATACCGATGCCAACTAAGGGATCATGCCTGGATATCAACATATATGGGTCCAATATATCGAAAGTGACCTTGATTACACCTTTCAAGGCCGCATTCCTTCTTTGTATGAATTATACTTTGGCTGGACTTGGCTGAATCAGATTGTCCAACTTCAGGTGCCCCTGCCTGCCAGAAAACCTATCTCGACCTTTTCTAAAAAGTTCAAGAAGACTCAACAATGGATACTACATGCTCAAGTTTGAGCATATGCAGTGGTAGTTTCACCAAAGTTCAAAGATCTGCATAGTTGGGCTGATTCTGTTGACGGGTTCATCCAGGTTATCAAACAGACTGATATGATACATAATGTACATGTTGGATCGATTGTTGGACTGGCAGATTCGGTGCAAGAGAATGCTGCATCAGATAAGATTGACAGCGTATGGCTTGTAAATAATCATGTGGATTTCGACATCTACTGGACTGTGTGTTGAGTTACAATGCCTCAATCAAGTTGTGCGGGAGGAAGATGGCTAAATGAATTGTACTATTGGATATAAACATTATAATAATCACTCCCACAGAGTATGGCTCCAGGTTCATGATGCAAGTGAATAATGTTGGTGACGTGGCCAATACTCTCAATACCTCCGACATTTGCATATTCTAATACTTTGATTGTGTAGCATTTCGAAGCGAACCGTACATTGATCAAGAAATTCTTGTTTTCTGTTCCCCAACTTCCAGCTCATTGAAGAGCACCAGTGATGTGGTCTCGGAGCACATGGAAGCTCATCGCTTTGCACTCAGCCTATCTAGGAGCATCTGGGAGCATCTGGAAGAATCAGTGTAGCTGTTCAGAGTTGCTGAGTTGTTCAGTTGTGACTTACAAACCATTTACATTGTGCTGATGTTAGACCACGGAATTGGGATGAGATAATGGACGAGCATGATGAGGATGAGCACTGGTTGGATTCCTGAGCGCCGAGTGCTGGATGGAGCCTTTCTAGCTATTGCAATGAGAATGATAACAGTGAGGGTTAGGATGGCAACCAGGGCCGCAAGCAAGGGCCTGGGAAGGGAAGGGAACAAAGGATGGGCAGGGGAATGGGAGGGGGAATGGGAAGGGGAATGGAAAGGCAATGGAGGAAGGAACCGGGAATGGGAAGGGAACAGTGAAGGGAAAGGTATTGTTAAACAATTCTCACTGGAAGATGATATCTCCCATGACATTGTATTGCAGTTGCCAAACAATATCTATCAGTAAACTCAGAGTCGAAGGGGTAACTAGAGCGGGTATATTCTAAGCCGCATGCATCACCCGCCATGTCAATTTCCGCAGAAGATGACACCGACTTTCCCGAGCAGTTAGACAGCGAATATAACTCAGAACATGATTCTGATGTGTATATTGGCATGGAGGACAATGTGGACACACCCTAGGGCGCCGATTTAGACAATGATGTGGATATGGCAAGGGACGGCGACGATGAATAGGAGAAACATAAAGAGGGGGAGAATGAAGAACAGAATGATTAGGTGGACGAAGATAAGGATGAGGAGGTGGATGAGGATGAGGATGATGGCAATGAACCTCGGACAATTGTCCAGGGAGAGATGGTAAATTCATCGGGTGACGATGTAGATACCATGGTTAACCATCAGCCAATCGTGCTACCTTAGCAAGGCCAGGAGAAACACCTCGGATGTGGATGTGGAATAGCAGCTGCTCCGCGAATCACCAGGTGACAATATTCTCGCCAATTTCCCTCTCCCAACGGCGCTCTCCCCGATGGCTCTCTCTCTGAGGTACGCCCAGATGGCTCGGTAGGCGACAGGCTAACCATTGATTGTGTTGCACAGGAGGTGATGGCTCTTGCGTCCAGGATATGGTAGTGTTCTTGTCTTGTTCGTTTTCTTTGTCCTGATATAATTCCCTCAGGCATTAATTATTATACGCATCGCGAGGCTTTTGTATTGCTCAGGGTTCATTTTATTCCATATATGATGTGTCATCATGCATGCAGTATTACTACAACTCCTGGCATGTAAGAAACCTCCTCATGATGGTGTTGAGGCTCAATTAATCTCTCAAGTTAGCTGAAAGTATCATGAGCTTACACACCAGACAGCTCAGGCCAAGCACCAAGATTCGTCCCTTTCTAGAGTGTGTATTCCATTTCTTGCTTATTGTCAACAATGCCACAGAAGACCCCTTTCGGTTGCCCCGAATTATCATGGTTAAATAAGTTCACCTCAGAAAGCTGGCGACTTCAACTTATCAAATTACGCCATCCAGAACAACTTCAAGTTGAACACCAGAAGAATCTGACAATTCACTGCACGCCCCGACACGTTGAACCCAGTCACTGACGAGAATTCAAAGCTAATCAAGATTCAGTCAAAGACTTGGACGCATTTCGCTACCTCGAACATGTTGAAAACATCACTGACATGTTGACTCAACCACCCGCACCTCCTCTGCTGCGGACGGAAATATACCCAGGCGCTGGCAATCCACTGAGTGATTATATAGCTGAGCCATGGGAACGCGATACACAGGGTTGTATTGAAGCAATCATACAAAAGAATCCCCACGACCTGTTTGCAATGTATGAACAGTCCAAATATATCCGGTGTGGGATCAAGCCAAAGGGCAAGAAGCAGTACTATGTCAACATGCGGAAGTTGTAACAAGATGTATATATCGGATGAACAACTGCATACAATCGAGTTCTGTATTTACCATGACATCATGATTCAAGTTGAGGAATTAGAAGGTGAATGCATAACTGTGATGTGTCAATGCACAGGAAGCCTAAGGTCGTGTGGAGGGGATCAACGGATTGACTGGGTGTGGGTGAAGCAATGTCTCGGGAGGTGTTATGGCACGCGGAATGGGCGTCTCCCGTCGCAACTGCAACGGTTATACAAAATCAATCTCCTGAACCAGAATAGAGCTTTCGTTGAGTACTGGTTAGCCCTGGCGCTCACCACAATACCCGAAAACTTGGGTAACTTGGATTGCTTCTCAAAATTTGTACAAGTGAGAAATGCACCGGCAGTCGTTGCTTTGCAAGTTTCAAAAGTGGGAAAGATTGTCAGCTGTGCGGACGGAATTCCGGAGATAGCTACTATTAGTAAGACTGCAGATGAACAGAATGAGCAATGGAATGGCAATAGCCACATAGATCCTGCATCTTCGAATGATGTGTATAATTAGTGAAGGGAGAATTGCATTTTGCAGCCAGGTAGAAGGAACGCGAGGAGTGATTTTCGCAGCGTCACCCATTGCATCGCAATTGTCATGCAAGCGGGTACCAAATGAATCCATTCTAATGTATGGTCACAGTTGGCCTCAATGCCAGAATGTTTGTGTAAAACAGATTGCCGACAGAACGAGATAAACCTGTGATACTGCGATCGAAGGGTGTTATGTCATGTGACTTGTGGTATTGACACCACCCGTGGAGTAATCCGCCATTGAGGTGACTCTGACGGCTCTGACGCAGCGTGTCCATTCCCATTAAGCCATTCCACCCAGATGGAAATTGTATTGCTGATAATGGGGACGAGGATGATAGCGAGGAACCTCGAACCATTGGCCAGGGAGAGATAGCAAATTTATCTGCTGATGATGAAGATGTATTGGTTGACAATCAGCCAATCATGCTACCTGAGCAACGCCAGAAGATACCCAAGAATACCCCACCGCCACAACTCACAGCGCCTGCCCCACAGCAACAAACCCCAGAGCCTAGCCCACAACAACAACCTTGGGAGACTCATCCGCTCAGTGAGTGAAAGTATTGGAGCAGGTAACACCGCGAAAGCCTCACCCAGCGGTGCCAGCTTTGGACACAGCTGATACAGCCATAAACACCTATATTGAGGATGCAATTCAGCAGCTGCTCAGTGAATCGGCAGGTGGAGCCATTCTCCCTGATGTCTCTTTGCCTGTGGTGCAGGCAGATCACTCATCAGGTGAGGAGTAAACCAGTCGACAGGTTGCATAGGAGCCGATGGTTGTTACGTCTCAGTCAGAATCTGATTCTTTTGGGTTATGCATTAGGTTTATTTTGTTCATAGTATTATGCAACATCACACATCCAGCATTTTGGCAACACCTAGCATGTAAGGACCCTCCGTATGATGGTGTTGAGTCTAAATACAACTCTCAAGATAGCTGAAATTGTTGTGAGCTTACACCCATACCAGACTGCTCAGGCCCAGCAGCAATGCTGGTTCGTTGCTACACTGTATACTCCACACCTCGTGTATCTTAGACATTGCCGGAGAAGATCCCATTCCATTGCCCCAAATTTTCATGTTGAAAGAAGTTCACCTCAGACCGCTGGTGACTTACACATATAAAGTTACAACATCCTGGACGCCTTGAAGTTGCAGGCCAGAGGAATCTAACTCTTTGGTGCATACCCCCACGCATTCCACCCACTCAGCATTGTGAATCCAATGCTAACACAGACTCAGCAGAAGACTTGGATGCGTTTCACCACCTCAAGCATGTTGAAAACATTGCAGCCTTGAAGAGCCAGCCACCACCACCACCACCACTGCCACTGATGGAAACATACCCTGGAGCTGGTGCTGTGCTAAGCGATTACATTGCTGAGCCACAGAATCGTTACACTCAGGGTTACCTTGAGATGAACCTACAAAAACACTCACTACTACCCATTTGTGATGCGTGAAGAGTACAAACATATCCAGTGTGGGATCAAGAAGAAGCGGATGAAGATGTACTATGGCAACATGGCAAAGGAAGAAAACACCGCTGTGCATTTCCCAAGGATCAAAAACGGGGAAAGCGTGCCGAAGCTTATGGCTAGCATGCCCGATGATCTGGCTCTTGGGTAGTGAGACCTACTCACTCTTGAGGATATGAGATGGAACGACAATCACCAATGTCCAATCAAGTACTGGAGTCGAGACATCATCAAAACCATGACCTCATTGATGTGGCAGCCAGCCCAAGCCTAGCATCTCATATATGCCCCTCATAGTTGCTTTAACAGCGATAGACTATCAAAATACCTCTATACTGAAATTCACACTGCCAACTGGAGGTGGGAGACACAGGTAAGGAGTGATACACGACGATCATCACGTGCTAATCGACATTAACTCAACACTCACAGTGCGCGATAAAGTGCATCCCTTGATCATCAGGTCCGACGGAATACATCTCTCCAATTTTGCTTGCGAGAAGAAAAAGTGGACTGATTATATGGCAATTGCCACTCTATCATCAAAGATTGACCAGATTCCCTCAACCCACAGCATCGTAATGGTTGCTCTGCTGCCATTTCCAATCAAGAGCTGTAATGCTACTCAGAAGCAGCTGGATACACAGAGGCAAATGAACCAAGGGGTGGTGATCATGGTACTCTAGCAGGTACTCCAGCCTCTCACCTTTACACATAATTCCAACACCAGGAGCATTCATTACAATGTTGTCTGTGCGGATCGCAACTTCAGGTATTGCAAACCAGTTTTAGCACCACGCCATGCACTTTGCCCTGAGTATCACAACCTACATCATCTGCAGCTGCATTGCCATTATCAGTACGTGAGTCCAATGAATGAACTTGGAGATTATATCCCTCCTGAGCAACAATACTGCTGGCGGGATCATAATCTGTATAAAACACTCAATGATGCCAACACCAAGAAGGTTGATACCGAACTTTCATTGCACAATGCTCAGGAAGAATTGTACATGATTCGACATATTCCGTGGATCGTGAGCAATCTCCCAAAGCCTGACCTCCTCTATCCAATGCAGCTCAGAATGCTTGACCACCTGCAGAAGTGGATATTCCACTTCATGGAGATGCACCAACGGCTCGACAAGTACAATGCAATCTGGTTATCCTTGCCTGCCTTCCACAACTTCACACCAAAAAATACGTCATATGAGGTTATTCCCAATGGAACAGAAAGAAGATGAAGGATAGGACTCGGTACCCACTTGCAGTTGTAACCCAGATTTGATAAGGTAGAAGCCCCACTCAGCGTCCCGAATCCTCTCACGCAATAGAATCCACAGAGGCATGGTTAGAATTATGTGTATATGCTAGATATATACCTCACAATGATGCAACATTGAGCTACATGGAGGATGCCTTGCATTGTATTCACACCTTCAAACATGTTTCCTTACTCGTGTGAGCAAGCAGAATGGTGCAGGCCAAACCCAACGCCCTGAGAACAGACCTCGGAAACAAGCGAAAGGTAAACAAGGAATGCAATGCTAAACAGTGGCAGTCGTGCAAGAACCGGGCCAAAATGAACCCATGGTGGAATTCTATCAGCTATGTGATAGATGTTTCCATGGAGTTAGATGCTGACTTCAACTTTCCAACAATCCATTTGATGTCTCATTGGGTTAAACTGATTAGCTAATACAGAGCCTGGCAACTGTATTCTGCGGAGCAACATGAACAAGTACATAAAATGAACCTCAAGGACTGTTGGATCACCTCCACTCACAACCTCAACTCCCTGCCACAAGTGATCACCTGTTATCGTCGCATTCTCTGCTTCAAAACAAGAGAGCTAAATTTCCAACCCTTTTGCTCAGTGTCGGGAGAATAGCACTCCCACCTGCAATGTCCTCCCTTCCAGTGCTAAACTGGCCGCCCCCCTGAGCTCTCAGGCATATGCAAAGCCTGAATTCATAGGACCCCGCAACCGCTGTGATGGAAAGCATCCTGCCCTATGATCAAAGTCTTCAGCACATTCCTCGATTGTACGCAAGATGCAACACACCATCTGGCAGCATACAACGGCATGAGAGAGTTTATCAAACATTACAGGCATAACCAGACTTGTACATCGGATGCACAATTGCATGCAACGCAGCTCTGTATTGAGAATGGTATGTAGGTTCCCGTTGAGGGTTTAGAGGGCAAACGTATATCTCAGATATGGTAATGCCCAGGATGGCAGAGCTGGCACTGAGAGAACTGACGGAACTACTGGGTGTGGGCCAAGCAACCCCCGGAAAGGTAATAGGATGCGCTGAATCGGTGTATCCCATGGCAACTGCAATGACAATTCAAAATCATGCTCCTGAACAAAGATGGAGCTTTCGTTCAGTAATGCATAGCCCTGGAGCTCACCACAATACATGAAACCTCGCGTAACTTCGATCCCATGTAGAAATTTGAACATGTGAGACATGCACTGGCAGTCATTGAGTTGCATGTCTTCAGAATGGGAAACATCATCGCCCAGATGCATGTAATTCAAGTGGTAGCTAGTAGTTCTAATCCAGGAGACAGACAGCACGAGCAATGAAGTTTCCATAGTCACATTGATCTGGCAACTTGGAATGGTGTGTATAATTGGTAAAGAGAGAATTGCATTTTGTACTGAGGTAGAAGAAACGTAAGGGGAGATGTTCACAGCACCACCCATCCCATTGTAATGCCGATCCAAGCGCGTACCCAATCAACTCATACTGACATGTGGCTACAGGTGGCCAAAACACCGGAGTGTTCATTTAAAACAGCATATGATCAGAGCAAGAAGAATCAGTGAAGCTGGGATCAGAGGGCTGTATGCAAAGTGATGCATGGTATTGACGCCGGGCGCGGAGAATGCTGCCACCGGGGTGTGATCAATGACTCAGCTAGAACATGTACACTCTGATGGTCCCATTCCGCGTGGATGGAAATGTTTTATACTGATGATACTGGATGGGTGAGGAGGATGCGGTGACAGTAGTTGCAGTTGAATAGCATCCAGAATGGATTAATTAGAAAATTTTACTGGTATGTGGAGACCAAAAGGGAGTATTGGATGGTGAGGATTAGCCCTACTCAGGTGAACAATATTGAATCCGGGCTCTGGGACATTCCTCCTGGCTGCTCCAGATCCATTCTGGATTGAAAACCGATGTTTGCAGATAGGGCTGGCACAATGACAAAGATGGTACCTATAAATGACAAAGAATACAGTCCAGCCACATATAGAGATTTCGAGAAGGTTGTCAGCAAAGCCAAGGTGGAGACACTCCTGCTGCATGAGTCATTTAGAAATGCAATTGATTTTGAAACTGCCAAAAATGTACCATATAGGCGGAGTACAATTCATCGAAGTCGAGATGAATGGAGTTGAGTTGAGGGCTATTCTTGAAACTGTGTGGAGTAAAATGATATGTTCGCAAGGCTGGAGCAATGATTTTGACTTACAGATCCAATGCCATATGGACAGATCAATCAGTTGGGATTTTCTAATCATGGACAATATTTCACTCCATTAGTGCAGTGTGAGGAAGAACCAATGAAAGCTGTTGTTGTGTGGAAGATGAACATCATGGGGGTTTGAAAAGATGACCGTTAGAAGGCTTTCAGAGCTGCAGAAGCATTCATGGAATGCAGCTTTTAGATGTGCAATTTGGCACAAGGTGGCGACAATGGCAGAAGCAAGATTCATTACAACCAGATAGATCATGGCTGGAGCGCAATTGTGGTCAGAGCTGAATTGCAGCCAGAGATTGAACACAGCCAGATAGTGATGGCAACCATCTATGGATTGCAACTAGGCATTGATAGATGATTGAAGGGCGATAACTGGTTGTAGATGACCTGCATTGAGTGACCGGAGACAGGTTTCATGAGATGGATCACAGGAGACAGATGACAATCAATTTTGATTTCCACATGAAGCAAACATGTCAGAATCAAGCACAGATATGAAGACAAATGATGTACAGGCAGCTTGACTCCACTGAGGATAATACTGAAACCAATTCAGTGATGGCGAAGTAATCATGTCCATACCCAAGTTGCAATTCTGAAGGTGATACAGAATCAGATCCCAAGTCACTCATCTTTAATGCAGATTCCACAAATCTTGAAGCTGCAGGAGCGAAGTTGTCAATGGAGCAATAACCTTGAAACAGGGGAATGTCAGTGCTGGATCTGCCCCAACCCTTACCATGAACAACTACCATACTCGAAATGCAGGAATACAGTACTATTCAATGCACTCACCAATAGCGAATGCTAGCAACAATGTAGGCATAGGGAGTTGAAGAAACAATTGTACTCCAAGAACTGCCAAATTGGCACCTAGAGAAGTGGTGGCAAACCTACCAACAGATGAATCAAGAAGATGCATGACCAAGTTACAATCCTGAATGAGATCCCAACTTAGTCCCTGGGTTCTTCCTGAGTCTCAATAATCCTAAGATTCATAGCTGCTATTGCAAATGAACTTCAGGATCGAGTCTCACCACCTAATATGGTACGTGAAGAAGTCATTTACAATTAGTCATTGTCAGACCTACGACCAACAAGTATGGGATAAAATGACTAGTCAATATGTGAAATGACGATGTGGATACCCAGATAAGCGACAGTGAGCATCCCTCGAAAAGGAGCGGAGAGAACATGGGAGGAATACTGGAGAAAAATTGAAGATAATAAGTTCACTGAGTACAGGGTGGATGTCAAGCTTACCGACTAGTGCACCGACTTGGAGGACAATCAGTGGGACTCCAAGAGCACCAGAGGATTGATGACAAGATCAAGCCAGTTTGACCTATACTGAAAGAGTCCAATTATGTCTGCAAAAGCCGTTGTGAACAGGATGAAAAATGATGATTGTAGGTTCAATATCACTTAGTCGACTGCAGTGAAAGAGATAGTCACCAAATGGCATTGCGCAGGACAGTGACCAAATGGCATTGCGCAGGACAGTGACCAAATGGCATTGCGCAGGATAGTGACCAAATGGCATTGCGCTGGACAGTGACCAAATGGCATTGCACTGGACAGTGACCAAATGGCATTGCGCTGGACAGTGACCAAATGACATTGTAACAGACAGTCAAGACAACCACCGCGAGCTGATGACTGAGAATACCAACTATGATTAGCAGCAGAAATTATCACTATACGACTACAAATTGGGATTGAAGGAGAGGATTGTTGGAAGCACTCTGCTGATGGCACCAAGTGGGATGTTTACCGAATGGCTTACTAAACAGCATTGGCAACCACCATACTTGATGCATATGGGCCTACTTGCCCATTATTGGAGGAGTATGAATATAAGTACTCACAGGCACTGTGTGAGAGCCACCAGCTGCAGGCGATGTACTAACATATCAAGACTGGCAAAACACACTGTGTACCATGGCTCGGGAAAGAGCAAATGCTTGTGTAATTATATAATATGAATGACCATTTCATGAGAAGCTTGCAATATAGCTATAAGGTCATATATCATTGGCCATCACTGACAGCTATGATACCGAGAGCAGAAGCTACACTCTATATTGAAAAGGCAAGCACACTTCATCTTTGCAGACCCAGCATGAATATGACTATCAACGCAGCTTCCAAAGCAGCAATAATGATCACTTATGGGCTCAGCCTACAGAGTTGTTCACCAGGAAATGGGATAGCTCAAGAACTAGCACACTGTGATATATATGGTGAGTATGACCAGTTACTGAAATGCTTACAAGTTAAATATTGCAATGCAATGGCCGATGGCAATGGCAATGGCAATGGTGATAGTAATGATGATAATGTACAGAAAGCAGTACCCCATCAATGCCACCAAGTTAAGATCAGGCTCCTTCTATGATTCAGGATTTTACCAGGATTACTGCATCGATATCTGATGTTAATCTACATTTGGTACAAGTAACAAGTGCCAGATAGAATGGTCTGATTCCGGATGGATCTTCATCGGGAGGCATGGAGGTCGGTGTATCTTTGGATATTCTGTTTTGTTTGTGATCTGTTCCCTTTACATCTTTACTTCATGGTGTCTTGGCGAAGTGAAAATGGCTCTGGTATGGCATTTTACCACCTCGGGAGTGATGCCAAGTGGAGGTGCAGTTTCCCCTTGCACCAGATCTACCAAAAGGTTGCCCTGTGACATACTGATGGGATGTGGAACATATGGGTGCTTATATTTGTATACATGGAAAGGTTGTTTGATTGTTTCTATTCCTACTCTTGTATATGTTGATATAACCTAAGAGGTCTGTACATGTTGAAGGAAATAATGTCACAGTATGGCTGAATGTACTGTGTCCAGGGCTGGGTCACACACACTTCATATATTGTCAGCTGGCCACAACTCCCAGATTTCTAGCTATAATGTTACTGTCATACTACCCTACAATATTGCCATCCATGGTTGGAACTATATCTATTCATATACTATCATATAAGGCCATTCATGGGTGTAGGTGTTTATATGTAGAGTTGTGTTGTAAAATATATTCTCACTATACTAAGACCAGTTTTTGTATACTTTCGATATTCATTTTAATCCAATAATCATGAATACATCAATAGCAATGTAATATCATAAGTGACAATCTGTTTGATTACAGTCTATCAAGCAGAAGCAAGTGTCTGTATTAATTTTAAAATACCTTTTAATGAAAAAATTTCTTATTCAATATATTATCGTTATTGTTTAAGTATTAGCCCATGTCAATCTACCGTTGAATGGGATATAAAATATTGGAATTTAACTCTGAAATGTCAAATATTGTGATAGCAAATACAATATACAGTTCTCATGTAAATTTAAAGATGTAAGAGAATGCATACAGTAATAAATAAATCAATTGATTTATATTTATATAAATCAGTATATTAGTACTACTTGAAAATTTAAATTCAAGTATATTCCAAATATATTTATTATCTAATGCAAATTATATCACTTATCAGTAGCATATTATATTACATATTGTATTGATAACTAGTTATTCATATCCGGTTTAATCTATGAAATATTAATATATAATACTTATATTTAATGTTAATATATAATTTGAATTGATCTCTGTTTCCACTTTTCAATTTTATTGAAGCTTGCTAATAAATACCATCAAATCACATGCTCATATATCAAACAACATTTAAATACTATAAAAATAATAATAAACTCAACTATATTCAGTTTTACTAAATGTAGAATGTTGTTATTTGGTGTGAGTACTTGTAATCTTAAATAGACTAGTTATATACATAGTCTTGATACATTTAATCTCTACATGTGGGTAGTTACTATATTGTATATGAATAAACTCCATAAATTCATTTGAATAAAATGAAGATAGTACAAACTTTACAATCCAAATTGCTATACTAAATGACATGATCTTTAGTACTACATTATCATAAACGTCCATAAGCTTATAATTTACTATTTATATATGGTATAGTAGAGCAGATATGCATGAAATTGAGTGAGTAAGTATACATAATGTGATCAGTGGGAAGATATTCAATACAGATCTAAGTACTATTGTGGCAACCTATATATACAGGTATTTGCTCAGCTCCAGATCTGAAGTAACCAATACTTCATCCCCCACGGGAGGTCAAGACCTCCTGGGCAGTGATAATCAGTAATGGACAAGAGAAGAAAAGGAACACAAAGAATGAAATATTCAATCTACATGGAACATAGTACAAACCCATAACACCTAGATCTGATTAATACAACATGGTAGCCTTTTGCTGGATGTGGAGGACAGGCAAACTACACCTCCCATCAGCTGAGATCTGGAGATGGAAAAACCCTTGCTAACACCATTTATAGCAGACTGGAATTCAATCAACAGAGAGGACATCTGAATAATGAAGGAAGATTACAACTGAAGTATCCCACCACAAGTTAAATCTACTGTATCTGCTGTCCAAATGCTGTACTACTAATCTTGGGGCCAATCAGAATACTGTTGGAATATCATGATAACCAGATCTTATGTAGTCTCAACCTTTTCCACTGGTTCTTAGCCCTCTCATATACTGTTGTAGCTGGCCCACATCAGAAGGTAATTCAGCATCTCAGAGTGCGGCTGAGAGTTGAGAATCCATCTGACTTCCCACTAATCAATCTCTCCCACTATCGCAAGTGGCAATGTTGAGGTTTGTTAATCCATAACTGGAAGTAACTAACTATCGAGAAGCAACATGTGGGAAATGTTGGCATTTCATATTGCCCTTGGCATGGCTAGTTTGTAAGCATTCTTGTTGATAATGTTACTTAACATGTATGGTCCAGTGGGCTTGTAATCAAACTTCATTGAAGCACAAGATAGTCGCCAGTTACAGGGTTAATGCTATACTGTGTCTCCAGTTTCAAAAGGCATCACATTTCTGCTGGTATACCTTGTTGGGAATGGTTAAGCAGCCAGTATATTTTCATGGAGAATATGGTGAGCCTCTTCATGCCAGGCCTTCACAAGCATGTCGGCAAAAGTAACCTGAAACGTTGATGTTGGAGTGGCTTGGATTGCATTGTACATTGGTAGTTTTAGTTCACTATGAAGAGTATTACAAGCAAGGAGTAGTGAATGCAGTTATTTTGTGCAGACTCTGCAAACAGTAACAGTTTGACCCAGTCATCCTGCACCTGGTTGCAATGGCTCGGACACAGTGTTTTATGATATCGTTTTACTATTCTGTCTGACCTGGTTTCTACAGATGGAAGGCTGTCAACCATCAGTGCTTGATAGTAATGTAGAATCAATCTATTCCACAAAATCAACTGTTGAACTCAGTGCGGCGATCAGGGATGATTGTGTGTGCTATACTATGTATCAAGATCCCATATCTGATAATGATTCGGACAATTTCTGGGGAGTTAATGCCCTGTCTGTGGGAAATGTTGTTTACCACTTTGGTTAAACAGTGGATTGATAGCAACATTCAAGTGTAGGTTGATGCTGCTGACGTCAACAAGTCAGTAATACCATCGATGGTTTCTTCCTTCTAATCATGTGAAGGTGGGGAATGTCGCTGATTGTGTCCATGGCACGTATGGTACAGTGCATTGATTTGGTGCTACAACTAGCACCAGGTAATATACTTCAGTGCCACTCACTACATCCAAGGCTGATGAAAAAATTGTAATATGAGCTTGGCCATATTTAGTTGACTGAAACTACTGAATTTGCGATTACAATTAAAGTACCTCGTTACAGTACTCTGGTGAGCCACAGGGACATATATCTTCCAATCTTGAATTCGCTCAAGCTGAATTGATTTCAATTGAATGCCTTGTGTAAATGAAGTATCTATTGATGTTGATTGTACCTTCATTACAAAATGGTCATGCTGCTACACTTCCTTGACATCTGATAGATGGTTCAGATATAATTGGGTGATAGTTGTCACCGCAATGGTGGCCAGTAGGCTTGACATTGAGTTCTCCTGGCCAATCAGGTAGTCTGGTCTTTTCAATTGTACCTCTGTGGCATTCTTCTTTCCTTTCTGGTGTTGAATCAAAATGACATACCAAGAGAGAATCGCTGCCCATCTTCCACACAATGTACAATAGATTGGAAGTGAATTCTAAACTACACTGCAACTTTCAACAGTTTCACTGATTCTCCCAGATGCCTTCAGATGGTTCAAGCCAGGCAGATGTGACAGAGATACACTCTCAGGTGATCTGTGAGTAGCTCTCCAGTACTTCTCAGTAGTCTGGAATTTGTGGGACTGAATACAACATTGTCCAGAATAGTATATAGTGGTCTTCAACACGCTACAAAATCAAACTATTCAGATGTGCACATTTTGAAGCAATTTGGTGTATTGGTTATGTCTGTAAAACTATTCTGGTGCACTACTAACATGGAGCCATACTCTTTGGAAGTGATTAGTATAGTGTCAATATCAAGTAGTAGAAATCAATAAACAATCTTACTTTTGCACACAGTGATTCAGGTATTCTAACAAATATCAATTCCACTATGTATCGAATTCCAAATGCTTATTTACAAGTTGAACACTATCAATCCAATCTAATGTAGCATTCTCTACCACTGAATGTACCCATTCAACAAATGCCCTGATGGGTGTAATGTACATCTGAGATGTCCATTTGACAACCCAGAGGAATACATCCCTTCAGTCGGTCCAACTGTATGAACAATTGTACTGCAGTGCAATTATCACCAAATATTGTTGATATCAAGAATATAATATCGATTGTATACTCTTCTTGCACCTTATACAACTGTGTGATATTTTGTTTCTGCCTAGCAGCGGCTGCTGAGATAGGGGAATTAGACTTGGTAGAGGCCAGTTAAAGTATGATATTCTAAAAGATGAAAGTTGGCCGTGGAAGGTGTTATCATGATCACCTCCATTGGACCCAGATGATATGATATTCAGGCACGATCTCGTAGATGGCATTGACATATTGTATCACGCAATGCAGTATATGACACTTTACAGATTTACAGCAGTATAATCATTGAAAGTAGTACAACAGCTGATTCTGATGTTGAATCAGGATACTGCCTATGTGCACATTCCGATCCTATCCAAGCACCAGTCTACTAACATTGTATCCCCAGTTTTATTTAATTTGTACACAGAACAGCATTTGAAAATGGTGAATTCCAAAATGTACTGATGCTTCTCTAAGGAAGGTTAATTTGACTGACCTATACACTCTGTGAACATGTATTTGACTTAAATGATATACCAGGTCAGATATGTGGTGGAAAAATGGCTCTCCATATCACAGCTAGTGGTGAATAGTATGGTCTCTGCATGTATTTCCCCTTTCATCGGTATCAGATTACAGATTCACAACTTTGGCAAATTGAATCTTAAATCTGCATTAAATGGCAAGATATGAAACTGTTTCCAGTATATAATCTGGACTGGTACACTGGTCATTATGGTTAAGCATTTTTGGAGTGTAACTGACTTTGGTGGACAATCAATCCGCGTCATGCAAATTGTCACTATATATCTCTTCAAATATATCCATTGTGCAGCTAAAACAGATCTCTTTCACAGATTTGATTCCGATATAAGACTCAAAAGATGTATCTCCAGATTTCTGCAATATATCACAATATGTTCAATGGTTTTCAAGATTTCCTGAAGGCTGAATGCCTCCCACCAAGGGTTATACATAATCAAGTCCATAGAGAATTCCTACCTGCACTGCATCTGCTCATTTGAAGTGATACTATAAGTGTCATTCTCTAAATGATTCCCAATGCCATCCATATCAGTAACACTCCAGGTGCTAGCTCAAGTTCAAGCATCAGATGAATGGATGTGATATTACACACACTTGTTGCAGAAGATTTTGGCAGACGTGTAACTCTTTTCTTCAGAAGTAGTCTTCATTGAAGCAATTGGTTTGCGAAATATGCTTTTTGGACAAATGACATTGGTCTTGATTTGCTGCAATTGTTTTCACTCACAATGATGTAATATTCTATCACATTGCTTGAGTTAACTGAGTGTCCAGTGATGGATTTTGCGCATCAATCACTGCTTTGCTTTCTGTCGATCAGTATTGAACCATTTGGTAGACATATAGTAGACACTTTTGAAGTGCACCTGAATTTGCCTTCTGTTTATGGTAGTTACCGTTTCAGCCCCCTACACCAGAACCTCCATACAAACACAGATAGTCTGAATATGTTGTTTTTAGAACTGATGGAATTCTCTTGCCAACAGTTCATCCACTTTGGTGTTCTCAGACTTCAACATTGTCTGTTAGCAAAAACGACCAGTCTTTTGGTGATCGCGTATGAGTGCATCGTTGTGTTCTTTGAGATATAGATTAGACAAATTTTGTGGGTCCAACATGTAGAGGTAATTCACATATTGAGCTTACTATTTCCATTACCATTTGGTTTGGGCCTGTGTCTGCCACAATTTTGCCATCATTCCTGGACCTGGTAGAATTCAGAGAAGAATTCATTAGCACAGTTCCAATCTTGGCCTGGATTTCTGATATGTGTCAGAAGCCACTGTTCAAACACTCGAACGGTTTAGTGAATTGCTGGTAACATGGATATTGTGGTGTCAATGTTAATCAATTGTCTATTGAATGCTTGACATTTCTAGCTTTCAGGCATATGAACAGCCGGTGCAATAAGGCTTTAACTGGATTCAGAAGCAGCTGATGTAATTGATTTGATTGCCAACCCTAATAGACATTGCAGGGAGAGTACTGCCTGAACTGATTGTGGATTGGGTCAACCCCTAGAATGTGCAGAGAATTAATATTACTTTCCTCTAAAAGCTCTAAATAAACATGCTGATCTCTTCTGGTATCAAGAGGTTGAGAAGTTGAATACCACAACACTACACATTGTTGACATTCTCACATTGGGTACATACCATACGTGACTTATGTAACCATCACTCATTTTGGATAAACTGCAATTCAGGCAGCCAACAGAGGGTAACACTGTAGCTAGAATCCATCATCACAATCCCATGTCAAGCTATCATCAGATTTGTCAAGAGTTCTAAGTGTGGACAGTATACTCCCACCTGTGAGTTGCCATACCTTGTCAGCATTGTTGGCACCTTTCAGAAGATATGGAATTAGCCCAACGAGAATCAAGGAGTGCTTGTGAGGGGTGCGGCAGATATTTCATACCATATTACCAGCTTTGTGGTTCAGCACCTACTTAAGCTGTATGTCGAAATCATTGGTCAAGTAGGCATCATCACGTGCATCAATTGCTGCCATTATCGTCTCTCTGTGAGCTAGCTGATTATGGGCATCCCACTACCAATTGCCACTATTCAGCTTGCAGTACATTCGGTGATTGTTCTAATCTGTGAGGTGTACCGGTTGGACATCAAGATGTGTCTGATATGCTAGCTGTACTTGAAATACTAGTATTGAGTTCAAAATATTACTGTTGTGGAATACTCAAAAGCTATGTGTGTAATTGTCAATCCAATAATATCCACTGCCGCTGAGATCGAGTTCAGTAAGATGTTTTCATATTGCATTCCCGGATTGGAGTGATTGTTCTGTGAGGTTGTTCAGTCCATACCACAGATATCAATTTATTGATGTTGTTATTTGGGGACATAATGTTTGAACCTGAAGATAGTCGTATTTATATCCACATGGATACCATGAATTCCATTGTTCAATGTACTTGTAATGATTGTGGAACAATCCAGTTGCTTTGCCATATGGTTTCCTACCTGCAATTTCCACTCCAACTACCTTGCTATGTATCTTTGTCTTCATTGTAACAGAGGTACAGGCCACATAAGGTGTTTGGGGGTCAATAGTGTCCCCATTGGAGATATCTTCAGATGGTGGTGCACCAGGCCCATTAATCAGGCGACACGATTAGTAGCCTAACTTATCCAAGGCCATTTATGAACTTCTACTGAAGATAAACTGGGACAGTTTGGGTCAATTCTAGCCTGCATTGCATGAAATCCCATCATATAATATCCCTGGTTTTATCCTGATTGGGTGATATTGATGCTATTGAGCCTCGCACAGATTCTCAAGGAATACTTTCTTTTGGTACACAAAGTATTTAACAAGGTTCCACCAAGTATTGGCCACATTCATTTAACGGTCTGTGTACACATATTCCGATGACTTTCAACAGTGGTTCAGGGAGTGTTTTTCAGCCACAGTGATTTTGCTTTAACTTTCAGTTAGCTCATGATGGGATATTGGATTCACAGCTACATTGGGCCACATCAAATGAGCATATAATTAGTTTTGTTCATAAATAATGATATGCAGTACTATGGCATGGCAGAATCATGAGATATTTCTCAGCAATTGGCTTCAAGCGGCTGCTAATGAGGAAGTATCATCTTCATAGATTGAATAGTTGAGTTTCTTAGCCAGCTAAACACCAGAGCAATTATCATTAAGAACGGACAGGGTTAGAAGATTTATTCTTTTGTAATTATCCTGAACTGGAGCATGGATCCTAAGGAGAACAATACTATTTCAACTTGAAGCTACAATCACAATTACTACTCAACTCTGAGGCCTCCTATTGAATCAGGTTGTAGGCTTTATATCCACCATATTGGTGTGATAATTCCTGCTTGTACTAATATTAAAACTGAATATAGTTAATCTTGGGTTCCTGGAGATATTGGAGGCTCTTGCATTCATAACATTTAAAACTGTGGAACGGAACTACGGTGAGTAACAACCTAGTATTCCACTATACGAATGAATGCTTATAACAAAGAGAGACTGGTAGGGGGGGGAATAATGACTATATTTCAGTAAGGGATCATGATACATAGGTGTAATGAAACACCTTATTAAGTTACAACAGAATGGGAAATAAGCTGCCATTTATTTAATGACAGGTCACTGTGATCTGCAATATAGCCAACCAGTCTTTGATATCTGCTTCAGTACATCTCACATCAATGGAAGTTTGCTAAACTGTATTGCACGCAGATCATGTCAATACGCAGATATCGACCAGAGATAATGGATATGGCTCCACTGGGTGGCCTAAGTTGCTCACACCCACACCCTGATGACAATATAGAATCACTAGATACTCCTGCATAAACTGCCATTAGTACAGATTGTTGACATCAGCAAACTGTAAATCGGTCTGGCAGCCACATGCAATCATCCCGGACACTCTGCAAAATCACACAAGAGCTACTGATTTCGGGCACCTGCTCCAAGGCCACCCAGGAGCTAAGCAAAGTTACTTTGGACTGTGTAAGAGAATACACAGGTGCGACTGAAAGCACCTACAGTTGTGGAGGTGCATTCAGAATGCTATGTGATTTCACTTATAGGATAGTCAAATTATGGAGCAGCTGTAACCTTTATGCAGGTCTGCAAGAGACTTCATGAGTAGCTAAGACCTCTGCACACCTCTGGGTGAGACGTGGTACTATAATTTCAGCTAGTTGTTCTGCGGGTTCCATAACCACGTGGGATTTCATCCATCATATTTATCTTTGTTTCAGTCACAAGATTTACTACATCATAATGTGACATCTATTATCTAAGTATCTCCATATATATTCATATACACAATCTGGCAGCTGACATTACTTGAGTGTAATCGGAGGAGTACGTACAACCACCAATCAAGAGAACTTAGGGATGAACTTGGGGGCCATTGTGGTAGGAGTATACATTTCTCACTGCCCCCACCAGCACCACCACCAGTATTGGTTCGGCAGGGGGAAGTTGGCAGGGTGTGTCTGGAGATACAGAGATAATGGCAACAAACTGAGCAACCAAGAGTATATATTTGGGTGACCCCTGGGTAAATAAACATCATCTCATAATCTGAAATATGCACTCTATCTTTCCCGGCGCTTGGTTCTATACTCCCTTGCTATAGCTTTCACAGATCCACACAATTTGTATGATTCCACACGCCCTGTTACTCAGGCTACACAGATCTACGCAATTTGTGTGGGTCCTCAAGATGGGGTAGCCTATTACATCGTCAAGCCTTTACCGCTGTTTCCCATCAATTCCCTTTAGATGTCGTGTGAGCTGTGGCAAAGTGTTATGAATAGGTTCCATTCCTTCTAGCTCCGTCAGTTTACCACATTATAATAGAGCTTGTTTCAAGATAGACATTGAGCCAGAGTTCGAGTGAATAGAGATATGCACTTCAACGGTATGATTATGTGAGTTTGGGGATGCACTCAGAGAGCCTGATAAAGTGAGTTTGGAGAAACACTTGTAGTCCATGATTATGTGAACTTGGAGGCAATGACATAGCAAGGTTACAAATGCACTTGGAGGCCATTAGGGTGTAAACTTGAAGATGCACAAGGAGGCTGTGATCAAGCAACGTTGAAGATGCACTTGGTGTTCGTAATTGATCGAGATTGGAGTACGTGTAGGTGCTCAATCTGCAGGTGGTGGATCACAAGGGAGGTGCAACAGAAGCTGTATCTGTATTAAATATTTAACCTATGATCAGGGGAATGTAGAGAGTTGAGTTAAATGCTATCTACCAAGAGATGTGAGATCACTGACTGGCTGGGAGCGGAAGACTTTTGATCTTAGAAAGATACAGTACTCAGTGCATACAGTACTTGATGTATGCTGTACTCGGTGTACTCAGTGCATGCTGTACAGACTGTTAACTTATGATTATGAGATGAAGAGATAGAGAGGCATGGCTGAACTGCATGTTCATAGGTGATGCTTGAGTCGAGGACAAGACAGAGAGAGATGAGGGGACATGGGGGAAATCATCATGAGAAACTGGAACTTAGAGAATTGTGTGTGTCAGTTGATTAACCATCCACGATATACCAGTTTAAGTTCTAATCCAGTGATAAATAACTCTGACACAACATCTTCTCAACCCAATTGGACAAGTGGTACCCCTTTTCTCACATCCACTTGTATTCTCCAGATCAATCACATCTTCATCCACCATCCTGCCATCTCATCTGCAATGCTACTGGCATCACAGATTACACAGTGGTGTCATTTCTCCCGATTCCTTGGTGCAATCATCAGGAGTTAACATAGAGTACAGCATCCAACCAAGATTGTCAATCTACTCTTCATTCTGATGACTACAAGTTGCCCTCTGAATGCAGCTTTATCTTCCGCCATACCTCCCTACATGATCAAGCATCACCAGTCAGCTCTCTGTGAGAGCTCAAATGTAAAGTCACCTCATCCCACAGTTGGAAGGGAATTATCTGGTTCATAGAGATTCATCAGCATATGTTGCCCTTCCAATGGACTGCCAACAAGCTCTGCTCCAATCTGCCTCAATCATGGCCTCCAAGTGCCTCTTGAAACAATCTTCATTATGGCATGGGAGTGCATGTCGATGTTTAGTTAATGATGGCCTCCAACAGTATATCCAATCTCGCTCAATCAGGGCCTTTGTGTTTACACAATCGTGGCCTCTAAGTATATCCCCAAATTCACTTCATCATGGCCTCCATGTTTACAAATTCATGGCTTCCAAGGTGCATCTCAGACATCGCTCAATAAGGCCTCCAGACTCGGCCATTGGAAGCTTGTAACTGCATCTCTGAGTTCTCTCGATAGTCATTTTCAGGAATACCTTCATCTACTCTCAAGCACCACCAGCAACCAATCCAGATATGCTGTGTACAGATCAGTAGCTATATCAATATATGGATACATAGATCGGAATACAAACTAAATACATAAGATTTAAGTACGATTGCATAATGAGGAGTAGCTACGATTTCCAGACACACCGGTAGTGTTCCCAAAGAAGAAAAAGTTTTTCCTGGACTACTCTGCAGTGAATCCATATGCTCCCAGTCGTGTGGTCGGCGTTCCAAGGCCAGTGGTTAGAGCTTGAAGCCTTGGGATCAACATTTCAAGAGGTGTTGCTGCCGCTCCAGGGTGATTCCTGTCTTGTGGTGGGCACTCTCTGAATGGTCGCCAGCACTCCCGGGCTCTCCAAGGAACATCTGAAGGCCACTACATCAGCCCAGTAATCTCTGGAATGTGATCATGCCGGGATTGTGTTGCAACAACTCTCTGATACTCCCAGAGGCTCCTAGTAACCAATATCCATTTTGATAATGAATTTGGGAAAGACATCTAGCAATTTCATCTGCCTCAAGAAATATCATAATGCTCCTTTATTGCAGCCATCTGCAAGGACACAATATTTTTACCACCATTCTCCATTTCACATAACACCCTGTTTACAGCCAAGTACCAGTACAAGTGAAAGAATTCCAAGTTATGGGATACTGTGGTAAGTGTATGACTTCCCCCAAGGGGGCTATGGTGGGTTTCAAATGTTCTCCACTTCACAGGTCTCATGACAAGAGCAATCCTCTCCAGTTCTACATGACGTGCCTGTAGTACTGCTGAGAACTGATGCTGTTGTTTCGCCCGAAATGTTCTACTCTACTGCAGCAGGATTTCCTTTGGGTGCACCTGGGAGACTCCCAATCAGCCTTCCATATGAAACAATGCAGCCACTAGTAGTCATGTCGATAACTCACACTGCAGGGATTGTAGGCTTGCCCCCTGTGCATGAGCTTCTCGTTGACTAATATGATGCAGATAATGGAAGTGATCAGTCATTGGACATGGGCGGTGCAGCAGGGAAAGTCGCAAACAGCTTGACATTTACAGAATTCTCATATATGCTATTGGCCAAAAGAATGGGGCTGTCCCAGTTCAGTGTATTCAATATGTGGAAGAAAGTATAGATAGCTGTACCACTGGAGAAGAAGGATTGTCACATAATGCAGGGGCAGAACTATTTGAAGTTGCATTCATCTGAATCTCTGTACTGGGAGCTAGCATTTTCAGATATTTTGGGGCCATTTGATAATTGGCTGCCTCTAGAAACTTTTGACAATGCTGGAAGAATTTGGTTGTATTGAATCAGAAAATATTAGAAGAAATCTGCAACAAAGGTAAAGATATCGTGGAAGAAGAGATGGCGAAGTCACAGGTAAGTGGAAATGGATTTGGCAGAGAGTGTAGTGAAAAAGACAACAAGTGACCACCCGATAATGCTAAATACAAGGTTTACAATTGTAATTTGCTTTATGCCAGAGGTTACGGATAATCATATGTCCTCAACACAACTCCAAGGCACCAACACAGATGTTAGGTACTGGGCACAGCGGATTGATCACATCAATACAAACTGATGCCCAAAGAGCCATACATTCTAACACTGATTTTTGAGTACACTTTGGAGCAGGAACAATGTAACACAAAGAATATGAAATCATGTACACACTGGTGATTGATAAATGAACGTATATATTGCTAAATTTTGTACAACTGTGGCACTTCCAAAATGCACAAGATAAAACTGTAACACTATAAAAATATTCTGAAAGACAAGTGGAGAGCTACAGGGAAGGAGATTGCTGAGCATGTAATTAAACCAGCAAAGATAATCCCTTTAAGCTGTGTGAAGGCTAGGTATGTCTGACTGCTAATTATGATACACAGACTTTGGCAAATGGTAAAGAAGCTGGAAGAGTGGAGGGAGATGAGGATGGTGTGCAATGTTTGACCAAGTCTTTCTATAGTAAGTCATCACGCAGAATGGTGGAAGAAGATAAGGCTGGCGGACAATGTCAGACCAAGTCTATCAATAGTAAGTCATCATGTGGCTTAAGGTAAGTACTGGTAACTGCTATACTGTCTATGTGGTATCTCAGACATAGACCCAATCAATCCATTGTCTTCACAGGTTACTAACATCAGGTTATGACCCTGGGTGCGATCATAGTCCAGATGGCATTCTTGTCAGCATCACTCAAATAGAGATTGCAATTAAATAGAAAGTCCCGATATGTGAAACACCGCAGTGTCTCGGATGCGTGTTCAGTAGAATTCCGAATCCACTACACTATGGACTCATTGTGACAATCCAACAGTGCATGCAATTTCTTCCTACATCGCAATAGCACATTCAAATCTTTCAACGGCAGGGCTGGCAGCAACAGCTACAGTGTTGGAGTCTACAAGTATGCAAGATCATGGCAATCAAATGACACATCACCAGTAGTGTTAGCAACAGTTTCAAACCATCGCATCGAGTCAGAGTCAGGGATCATACTGAACCATTGCACAATTGACGATCTGGGTTGGCACTGAACCTGAACCATCAACTTGGGTTTGGTTCAATGGTAATCTCCCAACTCATCTGAATCGGGCATATTGCCAGTGGGTTGCCAAGTGGGTTCATCTATAGATTCATATAAGCCTTATGTTTTTGCAGTTTGATAATAGTATCTTCTCAAAATCGCGTACTCAACAACCAATAATATGTGTTTGGATGGCTTGCAGTTTGCGATATTGATGAAGTTGGAATTCGTATTTTTCATTTAATATATCGTATTTTTACGAATCAACGCAGCCATCAATTACATTTTGTGCTCCATGATCTGCGCAATGTCTTCATTACCAGATATTAAAAATCAACAATTGTTGATGCTTTGTTGACACTCATTGTCAGGATGCTGCAGATAGCATGTCACTGTTGAATTTGCCCCTAGAGGCTGCCAATATTTCATCAAGGGATGTCTGCAACCAATCAGAAGGTAGATTATCTGAGATGCAAAGCTAGATATCATTGATCCTCCATTGAAGCTTATTCTCAGAATGGGGCAGTGACTGTGTTGCAGTCTCTTTTGGAAATTGAAGCTGCCAATACTTTGGTTATGCATAACTGCGACGAAAAAGACAATCCCATTCCTATACTGACAAGAATAAACATTGTTGACGCTCCAGTGATGCTGATTTTCTTGAATTGTCCATTCAAAATATGCTGCCATTGAAAATTGTTTTCATAATGATTTGAACTTATTGGTTGTCTTTCTGTCAGAAAGAGACTCAGCCCAGTGGCAAAGCCGTGCGCAGTAACATTCTTGCACTGTTCACTCTCATACAAGTAAAATATATATATCCTTCCAAAAGGTACGTTGCGCCTGCTATACATCTGTTGCTCAACCGATATTCACAAGCCACTGCTCACTATTCACCCATAATTCATCTGAAACTGAAACTCTCGGTGAAGCTACATAAAGAAGCGGGTGAAACATTGACACATTCTGCCCAACTTTTTCTGAACTCCCTTATTCCTCCTCGTTTCTATTGCATTGACCATGACCAATACCTCTTCGGCCTTTCTTCGTGACCTCCGTGTCGGCCTAATGAATCCGGAAACAATTTGTGCGGCACTCATATTCCGCTGTGCTGGGCATTCCGGATCCTTGATGCAATTGTCTGGCTCTATGTCAGATTTAATGTCTGCCTTTCAATCATCTTCGCTCTGATTTGGATTATCCAGGTCGCCATTCCATATATGCCAATATTCAGTTACCGGAATGGTTTCAGGTGCGTAGTCTTCATCGGTTTTGACTCGATGACGGTTAATTCGTCTTATTCGGAGGACATTCAATATTTCAGTTTGTTCTCCAAGGTGGTCCTTTGCAGATACAGCTGGTGGCAAAGGAGATCCTTCTGACAATTTAAATACAGCAGCACCATTATGTTGAAGAAATTACCAGGAGATTATGAGGGGCTCATCCATCTCTGAAATGTATCCCATGGCTGTCATCTGCTTGTTTCGAGCGTGACATCATGTCTGTGGAGCATGTAGGTATTGGCTGGCCAGCTACATCTCCAAAAAGTTGGTGACCTTGGCCATTCTGGGTGGTATCCATTCCACCACCTCTTGTTTCATTTCCAAGTCGTTTTCTGTTTTCATTGGATCCAATGCTGGGTCATCAGCTGCCAGTATCCTATGATTGCCTTGATCAAAGTGTGTTACAACAAATTTTCGCAAATGGTTTTGCCTGTGGTTACTGAATGCCTCCAGCCTATAACATCTCGCCCAAGGGACAAACTGACCTCTACTACAACACCATGCATTATGAGAGAGAGTATGTTGTGTGCCACATTGGAGAGATCAGGGTGCATTGAGTGCGTTTCTTGTTGTTGGCGCCACCAGTCGGTTATATCCACCATCTGAAGTGTACTGCTATTTGCCATTTGGTCGGAGCGGTAATCATTGAGATTTGGGTCAATTTGCCCACAAATCTGTGGTGATTCAGGTGGTTAATTCAAACAGAGCATGGCGGCAGTCAATAATTATGCAGCGCAATCACTTTGTCCGGCTATTGTTTCAGCCACATTGGAAGATATGAACTCTTCTTCATCATCTCTGCACATATCATATAGATCAATCCATGATTGACTGGATCCTGAAGCCATGACGGAGTGGAAGAGATAGTTGGTTGGTACGCTTTCGGGTTTTATGACCTGCACACATCAATGATTTGTACAGTATTTTTTCTCGACATACTACAGAAAGGACTGTTGGTATTGGGTAGTATAGGATGTCTCGTTCTCAGGATTGATATCCAATCCCTTGTCCCACATCCTAAACAATCTCACCTTCTGGAAATGATAAAGGATATCTCCAGACATGAGCAGCATACCCGTCGTTGGAGTCGCTGCAGCATTCTCCTTGGGCACCTTCGGTCATGCTAACTTCAAGGTGATATAGAAGTCTTCCTTCCATTGAGTCCACTTCATTGCGAGATCTCCCATCACGCCATCCATGTGATTGAACATGTCATTGAAGGCTGTGATAACATGATGCAATGTGACCATATGCCTCTTAAACATCCACCGGGTGCAGTGTGGGAATGGCATCAAAACTTTCATGATGTACTTGAAAATGGTTCACTCATCCTGTGTTGTGAAGAGTGGCCAGTAATCACAGCATTTTCGATTTTGTAGCCACTCGCAGGTGATTGCATGTAATTGGTAGGCTGGCTCAAGCAACTCCAGATTCGAGTCCTAAATTGTCTTTACAGCCATAATCAGTAGTACCCCGATCCGGACATTGGCTTTTTGGCACTCAATGAACTTAATTTGACGACCAGGTGTCAGCGGAATTGATACGGGAAGCATTCTGTGCGATATGAAGATCAGTTTCAGGAAGTAGAATATATCACGAAATAATTACTTTCTCGATTATCTTTCCTGAACCTACTCTCAGAGCTCACACCGTGCTGATTCGAGCATTGCCCTCTTTTCAAAGTCCTTGACTCTTCCAAATGTCTATACATTCATTCGTCTAAAATTGCTGATTGCACTAATGGGCTTACGAAGAATTGGTATTGCCTTCTACATCAAAGCTGCTCATGAATATACGTAATGCCAGCGGTATGACATGCGTGGTGCATGGTATGATGTTCCTCAATGGAGGCCACTCGATTCAGGATGCCTGCAGGGCTGACTGCAGCTTGTCAGTTATTGAGTAATTTGAAAAAGCATTATCAGTGCCAATTCCTAGCAAACAGCTGTCAGAAAGCTCAAAAGGTTCGAGAACTTCCTTCAAATGTACGGCTAGCCTTGCTCTAGTATGATGGCCATTAACCTATTGTGCATAATTACATTTTGAAAACGGAAATGAACAGGGGATCAACCTCATCCAAAGTGAGTTGTACTTTTCTCAATGCCTGATTTTGATTCACATAATATGCAATGACTGACATTATGACTAGTTTCTTCATTTTTGTTGATCTGCCCAAAGCTCAACTAACTGAATTTCATCATAGCTATTGCTTTATAGTTGCTTTCACAGTCAGTGAGTAATCCCTCCGGGAAATGTTGTTATGGTTTGAGGCAGAGTGCAGCAGTAGGTCAGTTTGGAAGACATTATATAACCTTCATACCTCCAGATTCGATATAGCGTTCAAAGGAATATAGGCCAGAATCTACTCCTGCCATGAGGTAGCGATTCCATGTGTCTTGGTGAAAGTCGGAAGTTTCAAACTCCTTATCTGACTGTTCAGATCATTGTGTCTGTCAGTTCATTCAATATGGATTAAAGATTGATGTCGAATAGGAATTTCCTCTGTAACCTGACAATTGTAATTCCTCGACTTCCTTACCACTTCAGGATAGCCAATGCTGTTTTGTTGACCGTCAACCAAGTTAGTTTAGTAACTTCCGACTTCATTAATTTGTTTTATTTTGTGAGGTGAACTTTTGCCAGCAAGTGTTTCCTCATTGAACTAGTCCCATGTTCGGATGGATGGTGGAGAACTTGATGACAAATGATATATATGATTCCAGAACTTGTGGTACTGTGGCATGTGCTTGAGTAGTCGATGGTGTGCAGGCGTTTGCAAATGTGTGTCTATGGTATTGTGCAATGAGACATGTTGCATCCACATAAGGTCGATTGATGACTGATGGCACTAGCTACAATAGAGGCATGTTACATCATGCTCCATAGCAAAGTGATATCCGTACATCCAATCAGCTCAACACTCCTCCTGGATAGCTATCACATCCGTTTCGAACTACTCAGTAATCAAAGAAGGAGAGGAACCAATGAAGCATTGTGGATTGTGTTGAGAACCTACCCAATCACATTACTTCCTGATGGTATTAACGATGGCATTTCTTGTTCTGATATCATTCCCGCAACCATTTCTCAGTGTACTGAGGCTATTTCTAAGGCAATTCACAATCCCATCCTGATCATTCCCATTGCTGCATGTTGAACAACAATGGTGGGCTTCAGCAGCTGCTTTGTGTTGCAATCAGCAAGCATCTCAGCAGTCGGTACATTGCTCAAGTGTAGCTCCCCATCTGCAGCCTTATCTGCAGCATGATAGTACCTGGTCACAATGTGTGCAACTTTAGATCCACGGTAGATTCTATTCTTGATGCTCGTGATCACTGAATGTGAATTGGGGCACACCTCAGGAATAGTTGGGATGCCGAGCTTGGTCAAGAGATGCAAGATTTGGGTTAGCCTCATGCAACCTAGCCTGAAGGCATTGTAATCGGCATTGCTTACAAACTTGGATGTCCACTTCTGCATTCTCGAACTTCAGTCGACTGTTCCTCCGAGTGTCATGAACAGTCTACTTGTCGATGTATAGTCATCCTGGCATCCATCATAATCTAAATAGATGTAACATCTAAGTGTGCCTTCTCCTTCTCCTCCGAGTGCACTTTCACCAAGTGCTCCTCGGAGTGTTTCTCTGAGTGCTCCTCCAAGTGCTTCTCCAAGTGCTCCTCCAAAATGCAGTTACCAGTTCTTCATGCCGTTGAGCTACTGAATCATGCGCTTAAGAGCTGCCATATGATCATTGCTCGGCTCGTGATTGTACCGACTGGGAACTGCGATGGAATATGCAATATCAGGCCGAGTGGCAGTCATCGTGAACAACAGTATTGCAATCATCCATTGGTGTATGGGCCAACCGCAAAGTTCTTCGTGTAGCTTCCCTTTTTGTGCTTAATCACCATGGGCATGGCAACTGGTCTGAATTCATCCATTCTGAACTTCATGAAGATTGTCCGAATGTAGCTGTGCTGAGGAATGTTGATTGTGTAATGCTCCCGGTTATGTTCGATGATTATGCTGCGATAGATGGAGACACTCCCAAGATCATGCATCCGGAACCTCTTCTTCATCTCATTCTTGTTCTCCCAAATCAAGCCCTCGTTGGCAATGATAAGCAGATCATCGACATACAGAATGATTGCGGCGACAACTGTGCCTTGATTCGCAATGACCTGTAGCACAAACAATCCTGCAGTGATGTGTGATGCCCCAAACCCAATCGAGATCATGAAGTTCTTAAATGTGCCGTACCAAATGTATGAAGACTGCTTCAGGCCATAAAGAGACTTTCTCAAGCGGAGTACCATCTTCCGTGAAGTCTTTGTTAATCTTGGATTATTGAATCACCTCCCATTCTGGAGCAAATGAAAGTATCCCTGCAGTGGGTGCATATTGATCTCTGCCTCCAACTCAACTCCGGGGAATGCCATATAAACGTCCATTTGATGGATCCCAAGATCATACTTGGCAGCGATTGCGAGTGGCAGCCGAAAGTGGCCCCACCAAGCGCTCAGTCCCTACATCGCCTGATTGTCAATGCCTTCAATTTGGTGATTTCCTCCACAGACTAGCCTGGCCATGAACGGCAGCACATTGCCTGCTCTATTGCGATTGATCATGTATACCCAATGACTTGGCATAGCCATTCTCCCTTCCGAATGCTCCATCAAATCTCCAACGACTTGATTATGACCAATTCCATCGAACACTACTCTCATCACTGTATACCATATCTAGGCGAGCGGAGACTCGGTTGCTGCTGTGTAAGACTTTGGATCGTCGGTGCCATCATCAAGGTCATTGGAGATTGCAGGTGCTGCATAGATGGGAATCATATCCTCCAATTGCTCATCTTCAAGAGGCAATTGTGCAGACTCTGCAAACGTATCCTTTCCAGGGCAGTTTTCGTAACTACCATCCACCAGCAGCCTCCATGCATCTCTAAGTGACGTCGCAAGGCGAGGCAATTCTTATGACTGCTTCTTGGGCTGCAGACATGATTCGTCGTCCAATGGCTCCTCCATTTGGCGCTTGGAATTACAATCCCTGGTTAGCTTCGAGGTTTCAGATTCCTTCTTGGTGGGTGTGGGTTTTGGTTGGGCGATGATATCTCTGAACAAGTGCTCATTGAAGATCACTTCGTCTGCAGCATCCGGTGCTGTGTACTGCATTACCTCTATGAATAGCGCATCTGTGGAATGGTGAAGCATCTTGGCGAATGAGTTGTATACAAAGTACTGCTTACTTGATATGCTGTACCCAATGAATATGCCTGAAGTGGCTCTGTAATCCAGCGTCATTCATTTCCCTTTAGAAACATGCACGAAAGTGAAGCATTCGAACAAATGGAGATGCTTCAAAAAGCAGTCCTCCCATACCAGGCCCCATACAAGGTCTAGCCAATTACCGAATGTGTCAGAGTGCGGTTCTTGAGATGGACTGCCACTGAGACACCAAAGGCCCAGTACATTTTCGAAAGTCCGGTACCATCCAGCATAAATCGTACGCACTCCATGATCGTACAGTTCGCCTGTTCGATAACTGCGTTGCACTAAGGAGTGAAGTGCATAGTCCTATTCTTTGCGATCCCTTCTGATCTTAGGGATTCTAAAAATGTATTGGATGTATATTCACCACCTCTATCTGTACGAGATCTCGTCACATGCTTGCCCGACACCATTTCTCGAGAAGCGTTCGATTGTTCGAATTTCTTCAGGGCTTCTAAGCTAACTTGCACATGATGCAACTCTCGCAATCACACTTCCTGGTCTTATTCGGAGCGACAGCAACGACCTTTGGCAAGTTTGCCAAAGCCTTCAGGTCAACGAGTGGCAAGCGGGGGTGCCATTGCATCTGGTTGTCTGCCTCATGTCGAGATGCATACGCCATCGTCTTAAGTGCCGCTTGCAGCTGTAGTTGTCGATATCGGTATATTCGGTTGACTCCAAAGTACAACTCAGAACCCGATCTAGACCAAAGAGCCCATCGACCTGAGGTGCAGTGGCAACAAACTTGCCATGGCTATTGTAGAGGTTGAGACCGCAGTGATTCACTGGTTTGACTATGACATTCTTCTCCATTATCTGAGACTGTGAGATGAGGTTGAACGATCCCGACAAATGTACCACTTCTTGAAGTACGATAGTGTCTGTAGAGCCATCTCGTAGTGGACAATTCACCCAAACACTTCAATATCCAGATGCAAATGATGTGACCCGATTGTATTCCTTCACCGTCTTTGTATTAGGGGGATATTGGGTGTAGCTGGTGAACGTTGATTGACGGCTGGAGATTTGACTTGTGCATTTGCAATTGATCAACCAATCAACGGATGAAGCACATGAGGTATCAACCATCCAATAATTCTTGATCGAAGTGGTGTGATTCAAAGTTGTCTCAGTCGATGCTGTTGCGACAGTCTCAGCAGGCCTTGGAGTATCGCCAAGGTGCTTTCTCAAGCAGGTCTCGGTGATATGCTCTTGCGGTTGGTGATGAAAGCGGTGTTGCAGATGCTTCTCTTTTGAATTGTTGTCTCCCTTAGTATCTATCTTGTCCCTTTTAGGACATTTGCCGCCTTTATCGGCTTTACCGGCTTTACCACCTTTCTTTGCAAAGAGCAGTGCTTCTGAAGCGAGCCCATTGTCTCTCTTGATTACACCTTGCTTTTCGGCGAGCTTGGTGATGATCGCATTGGGCGTGGTAGCCATCGTGGTGTTTTTGACCATCGTGAGCTGGAGGAAGACTTTCCACTCGTCATTCCTTGGGATCTGGCAAAGGAGGTAGAGGAGGTGCTCCAGCAGCTCAACTTGGCGATTGTCTTTGCAGAATCCTTATCGGCAGCCTCAATGTCAGTGGTCGTTCGCCCTGCGCAGAGATTGTAATCCTTGACTCTCCGATCCATTCGCTATGCATAGTTGTTGACATCTCCGCAGTCCTGTAGCATGATGCTTCAAAGGTCTTCCCTGTTCTCAAAGACGTCGAGCTCCATCTTTGACCTGTAGGCTGATGCTAGCTCTTCCCACAGTGTCTTCGCATCATCGACGACCGTATATCTGCTTGTACCCTCGGTTCCATGCCCAACAGGATACTCGATCTGGCAACCACATGGCGAATTATCCAGGTTTTCAAAGCGGCCTTATTTGGAGCGGTCATATTTGCTGCTGGTTCTTCCATGGTGTCATCGTTTTCATTGATAATACCTTACACTTGCATCTACTCGAGAAGTAAGGCCATCTCGGTTGTACACTGTACATAGTTCATGCAATTGAACTTGGTGATTGTGATAGTTGTCGAACTCATCTCGCACGATCCTAATCTTGTATTCCAATGGTCAGTTGTAAGAGTCTCCCAGACTCTAGAGAAGACGTCCAGCAGCCGCTGTTAGAAACATGGCGCCATGCGATGTAATTTCTTCGCTTGTTGAGACGCTTCTCAGTGATGATGTTGACATCCACTCGTCCAACGAAAGTTGAAGTAATGTTCATTGGGTCCCATTGTCAACACAAAGGTTCTTGTCCAGGTGCATGGTGGCGTGTGCTCGAGCAGTCGAGTTTGCGCCGGAATATGCGAACATTTGTCTGTGGTAGCGTGAAACGAGACATGTCGCATCGACATAAGGTCAATCGATGACTTATGGTTCTGACTCCACAAGAGGCAACGGACATCATAGTCCTTGGCACATTGATATCCGTACTTCCAATCAGCTCAACAGCACTGCCATTGTTCTCCATTCGGCAGTGCAAATAAAATTTCCATAAAAGCGAATGGCTAGAATTTTCCAATCAATAGGACATTTCGAACCTACATTCATTGAAATGAACCTCGCATCAAAGATGCTTTGTAATATAAGGTTGCTCAAATCACAAATAAACACAAGATCAATTTTGGAAGATATCATAAACAGTAACAATGAGATATTCAATGATTTTGAATCCGACATCGTGGTTAGCACTAGAACGCTGGACAATAACCCTCGAGAGACTGACAAATGTTACGTTATAGTAGGGCAGAATGGGAGTTCTTAAATTGTTACTCTTGAGCTGCAAGCAAAAAAAGTCAGATCTGTGAGACATGGCATGCATATTTGCGAAGTTGTATACAAGGATATATTGAAAAGACAGACTGTGTACAACACAATTTAGTAACAACGCAATGCATTTCATTGCTGTGTAGCTAACTGAGCTCGAATATACATTGTTGATAATCTGGGCTTGCTCAATTGTAGGAGGTGTATGGAACATCTTCACCAATATTTCTCCCCATACAGGCACCCAATAGGTGGATTCTCTGTCAATGCTGTGCCATTGCCCTCGGATTATCGACAATGCAATACGAAGAATCGTTGACGTTCTGTGGATGCTCATATCCAGGATGTGGTAGTGATATCGTCCATACCATTTTTGGCCATAGAGGTGGCCGATACTATGGTTCTGTGTTAACACAGTCGCATTGCGCATTGTGTATCAAGGATGCAGGGATACAAGTCGTTGACGCTCCGTTGAGGCACACTTTTAGGAGGTGCTAAACATATTGTCAGTACCATCTTTGCACACAAAGGTGGCCAACACATCAATTATAGCTGAATGTTGTCGCACTGCATGCTGATCCTCGACAATGCAGAAACAAAAATCATTGATGAACTGTTGATATTCAATTTTTGAAGATAGTAGCGATGTCGTCACTCATATTCTTGGCTGTAAAGGTGGCCCATCCATTGAATATGTGTCACAGCAACCAAGACTTGTGTTGATTATGAGACTCAGAAAACCAAAGATCGTTGACACATCATTGGCGCTCATTTCCAAGGTGGGGTAACCAGCATGCAACTTTCCTTTTTACCAATAGACATGGTGAATACACTCATTGTGGAAGAAGATAACTATGCAGCACATTGTCGGCCAATGATATAGGACCAATTATCATTGATGCTCCATGAACGCTTACCTGAATGCAATACTAACTGTCATTGGATGCTCAATAATTGTATGTTCAGATAAATACAGGGTTAATTGACAGCCAATAAATCATTTCTATGTAGAAACAATTGCATAGAAAAGCTTCGATCCCTCCAATTTCTATCCGCTAAATGCATTTTAGCCACCGGGAGCCTACAGACGTGTGTCGGAGCAGGCGCAGTGTAAACTTAGAAGTGTCAATTTCTGGACAGAACTAGACCCTAGGAGGGCATTCCGGCAAGCCATCACAGTAACTGGGATCTCTGATACCTGGTACGGATGCACCATGCGAGTGGTTGTGAAATGTTCGGGAGCACCTGGGACTGTCGCCCAACCAATGCAGCAATCCCAAACTAACTCTGAGAGATGCGGGGTTCTTCTGGACATTCATTCAAAGGACTGCCGGCATAATCTGACATTCTCCGGATATATACACGAGCAATCTGAATACTCTCCACGTATAATGCATAGATCATTGTTCATTATCAACATCGAAATCCTACTATACTACCCAGCATCCCATCCACATTGTATTATTTGCATCACTACATTAAGGAGAACCAAAGAAAATGGCAAGCAATTCAAAACTGAAAGTAGGTAAAACCGAAACATTAACCCGACTAAGCAATAGAAATGATATCAATTGAACATAGTCTCAATGTCATCCACTAAATCTCCCATCTCATCAGGGCCAACCAACGCAGGAACTCACAATTCATCAATGGCGTACAGAAGCTGGTAGGGCACCTTGTATTTCCAAATGATTCAGGCCTGGTAAGTGGGTGACATTGAATTCCAATGTCGTTTGGCTCGATTTGTGATAGCAAAACGGATGGAATAGAGGTTAGCTTGCAGTGAATGAAAATGTGTTGTATGGTAGCATGTGCTTGAGTGGTCGATTGTGTGCAGGAGTATATGAAGATCTCTATTGAATCGTGTAATGAGACATGTCGCATGGACATATGGTCGATTGATAAGTAATGGTGCTAACTACAACAGAAGCAAGTTACATTATTGTCCTTTGCATAGTGATATCCGTACTTCCAATCAGCTCAACACTCCTCCAGGACGGCTATCACGTCTATATCAAACAATACAGTAAACAAAAGAGAACAGGAGCCAATCATCTCCTCAAAACAAACCTGCCAAATGAATTAAATTGCATTCTGATGGCATTCCCGATGGCATTTCCATTTCCAATTCCGATAGCATTCTTGCAATCATTTCCGAGCATACCAAGGCTATTACCGCAGCCATTCCTAATATCAATCCTGAGGCCTTTACCGACGCCATTATCGAGGCCATTACCAAGACTATTCCTGAGGCCATTCCCAAGTCCAGTTCCGATCATTCGCAATGCAGAACACTGGACCAAGAAGGCGGGTCTTCGCAGTGGCTTTGTGAAGCAGTGGGCGAGCAGCTCAGCAGTCGGTATGGAGCTCAAGTCAATCTCTCGATCTCTAGCCCGATCTGCAGCAAGATAGTATTTGGTCGCAATGTATTCAACTCGAGTTCCACAGTAGATTCTGTTCTTGATGCTCGTATTCAGTGACTGTGAATGAAAGAGCACGTGATGGATAGTCAGGATGCCGAGCTAGTTCAAGAGTTGCGAGATCTGTGTGTGTCCCACGCAGCCTACAGCAAAGGCATAGTATTCGGCATCGGTAGTGGACTGCGCAGTCGACTTCTGTTTTCTTGTTCGCCAGTCGACCGCTCCACCGAAGCTGATGACCAGTCCACTTGTCGCTTTATAGTCATCCGGGCATCCAGCATAGTCCGAATTGACATAACATCAAAGTGTGCCATCTCCTTCTCCTCCGAGTGCTCCTCCAAAACGCAGATGTCAGTCCTACATGCCATTGAGGTACTGAAACACGGGCTTGAGAGCTACAATATGCTCATTGCTCGGGTCGTGATTGTACCGGCTGAGAACTCTGATGGCATATGCAATATCACGCCAAGTGGTGGTCATTGCATATATAAGGCTTCCACTCATCGATTGGTAAATGGTCAGATCGCAGGCTTCTTGATCGGGCTACCTCCTGTAAAGCTTCATTGCCATTGGCATGGCAACTGGTCTGGACTTATCCATTCTGAACTTCGCCAAGATCTACGGAATATAACTGTGCTGATGGATATCGATTGTGTGATGCACCCGATTTCGTTCCATGTTCATGCCGAGATACAAGGTGACACTCCCGAGACCACACATCCGGAACCTCTTCTTCATCTGGTCCTTGATGTGCCCAATCAAGCACTCGTTAGCGATGATGATGAGATTATCAACATACAGAACATCTGCTGCAATGACTATGCCTTGATTCTTATTGTGAAGTACGATCAGTCCTCCATTGACAGGTGATGCTACAAATCTAATCGAGGTCACGAAGTCCTGAGAAGTGCCATACCAAACGTGTGAGGACTACTTCAGGCCGTAATGAGACTTTCTCAAGCGGAGTAATATCTTCTGCGAAGTCTCCGATCTTTGATCTTTGTATTTGCGCCCAGTTTGGACCAAGAGAAAATATCCCTGTGGCGGGTGCATATAGATCTCTTCCTCCAACTCAGCTCCCACGAAAGCCATGCATATGTGCAGTTGAAGGATCTCGACATCAAGCTTGGCAACGATCGCGAGTGCCGACCTAACGTAGCCCAAACGAGCAGTCAGTGCATACGTACCTTCGTAGTTGATACCTTCGATTTGGTGATTTCCTCCACAGAGTAGCCTGGCCTTCAACCGCTGCACATTGCCTGCTCTATCGGGCTTGATCTTGTATACCCAGTGACTTGGGAAAGCCTTTCTCCCTTCTGGAAGCTCCATGAAATCTACAAAGACTTGATGCTAACCGATTGAATCTAACTCTGCTTCCATCACCATATCCCATTTCTCAGTGAGCGGAGACTCGGTTGCTCCATTGTAAGACTTTGGATTATCGATGCCATCCTAATAATCGTCGGAGATCGCAGCTGCAGAGTAGATTGGGATCATATCCTCGAGTTCCTCATGTTCGAGAGCCAATTGTGCACATTTGGCCAACTTGCCCGCGCAGTTTCGGAGACTTCCTTTGGCTGGCAGATTCCATGCATCTTCAAGTGACGAGTCCAGCCCAGCCAATTCTCGCAACTTCTTCTTCAGCTTCGTAGGCTCCGGAGGTGGATTGTCATCCAATGACTCCTCCGTTTGATGTTCAGTTGGTTGCTTCTCCATGGGTGTGTTTTGGGTTCCTCGATGACATCTCTGTAGAAGTGGTCATGGAAGATCGCTTCATCTGCCGCATTCGGTGCTGTGTACCGCTGTTGTTCACATAATATCACATCATCAGAGCAGTGAAGAGTCTTGGCCAATGGATCGTATTCGAAGGTCTGCGTAGTCGTTATGCTTTACCCAACGCTTATGCTGGGAGTGGCTCGGTAGTCCAGCGTCTTTCGTTTCTCTTTCAGAACGTGCACGAAAGCGAACCATCCGAACACACTGATATGTTTCAAACATGGCTTCCTCACATGCCAGTCCCCATATGGGTCTTCGTCGACTACTGATCACCTCGGAGTGCGGTTTTTGAAATCGATTCAAACTGAGACTGCAACCACCCAGTACTTCTTCGAAAGTCCGGCATCTTCTAGCATGCATTGTACGCGCTATATGATCGTGTGGTTTGCCCGTTTGACCACTCCATTATACTGACGACAGTAGGGTGTAGTCGTGTCCTTTCGTATGCCCTCTGATTGTAGGTACCCTGCGAATTTCTTGAAGGTATACTCACGGCCTCCATCTGTACGGAATTCCTTTACTTGTTTGCCCAAGTCCATTTCTCTAAGAACCTTCCATTCTTTGAATCTCTCAAGGGCTTCTGACTGGAACTTCAATATGTACTCATCCGTATGCCTCGTGGCGTCTTCAATGAAGAGCAGCATGGATCAACCTCCTCTGATAGCTGTTTCCAGGGGACTGCATATGTTCGAGTGCACGAGATGCAGATCCTCAGTGGCATGGGAAGATGTATTCGGAGTAATGGGCTTTCGAGCTAACTTGTACTTGATACAGCACTTGCACTTGCACATCCCGGTGATCTTTGGAGTGTCCGTAACTACCTTCAGCAAGATCTCCAAAGCCTTCAGACCGATGTGTGCCAGGCAGCAGTGCTATAACATCTGCTTCTATGTATCATGCCGAGATGCATGGCGAGTCGGCATATGTGCCAGCAGGCAGCTCTCATTGTCGATATTGGGGTATTTGGTCGAGACCGGAGCTCGATCCAGAACGCGATCCAGAACAACTAGCCCATTAACCTGAGGTGCAGTTGCACTCAACTTGCCAGGGCGATTGTAGAGGTTGAGACTATACTGCTTCACCGGTTCCAATTTGACATCCTTGTCCACGATCTGAGATTGGGAGATGGGTTGGAATGATCACACCAAATGCACCACGTCATGTAGTATGATCGTTTCCGGCTATCCATCTGGGAGCTGGCAAATCAACCGAACACTTCCATATCCAGATGCAAATCATATGACACCATTGTATCCCTTCACTTTCTTTGTATTCGGAGGATATTCAGCATAGGTGATGAACATTGATCGACGGACAGAGATGTGAGTTGCTCATCCACAATCGAGAAACCAATCTCTGGAAGATGCATTTGAGCTAGCCACCATCCAATAGTTCGCGATTGAAGTGGAGAGAGTCAAAGTACTCTCAGTCGTTGCTTTTGCTGCAATGTCAGCAGACTTTGGAGGATGGCCATGTGTTTGCTCAAGCAGTTCTCTGTAATATACCCTCGCCACTGGCAATGAAAGCACTTCCACAGATCCTTCTCTTTCCTATTGTCCTTATTATCTCTCTTATCCGTATTTGGACTTTTGCCACCATTACCGTCTCTACCAGCTTTGCCACTCTTCTTTGCAAAGAGCTTAACTTCTGAAAGAGCCCATTCTGTCTCTTGCATGCAGGTGTCTTTTCGACGAGTTTGGTGATGACTTCATCGGGGGTGGCGGTCATCATTGCGTTTTTGTCCATTATGAGCTCCAGGATGACTTTGCACTCATTATTCCTTGGGATCCCACAAAGGAGGTAGAAAATGTGCTCTTGCTCACTGATGTTGGCGATTGTCTTTGCATTCGCATCAGTGTCAGCAGTGTCAGTGTCTGTAGTCGTTGGCCCTGCGCAGAGGTTGAAATCCTTGACCTTCCGTTTGATCCGCGATGCAAAGTAGTCGACATCTCCGCAGTCCTGTAGCTTGATGCTCCAACGGTCTTCCCTAATCTTGCAGATGTTGAGCTTGAACTTTGACTTATAGGTTAGTGCTAGCTTTTCCCAAAGCATCTTCGCATCGTTGACAACCATATATTCAGCTTGTATTCTCAGTGGCATGCCGAGCAGGATGGTCAATCAGGCAACACCATGGTGATTCATCCAGTCTTTGAATGCGGCCTTCTCTGTAGCGGTCGCATTCACTGCTGGCTCTTCCAGCTTGTCATTGTATCCTTCGATGATACCATACTCTTGGTTCTGCTCGAGAAGTTGTGCCATCTTGGTTGGCGATTGCGAATAGTTTATGCCATTGAACGTGGTAATTGTGATTGTCGTCAAACTCATTGCACAGGATCCTAATCTTGTATCGCCATTGTCAGTTATTGTAGTCTCTCGGACTCCATGGGTGACGTCTAGCAGCCACCTTCAGAAACACAGCAGAATAGGGTGTAATTGATCAGGTTGTGGAGATGCTGCTCTGTGACGATAATCTCCACTCGAAACACCCAAGTGGAAGCGTTGATTGTCAGTTCCCTTTCACACGCAAGGGCTCATAACCTATCATATGGTGGCATGTACTTGAGTAGTTGATTGTGTACAGGCAGATGCAAAGATCTCTATTGGGTTGTGTAACGAGATATGTCACATCGACATATGGTTGATCGATGACTAATGGCCCTAAGTAGCAAAGAGGCACGTTGCATCGTGGCCCTTGGCATAGTGATATCCGTACTTCCAATCAGCTCAACAAAATGGGGTGTGAATGGCAATATGATGAATTCGGGCGAAATAGAGGTGCACCGTAATCAATGGAGGATTTTCTGATCTGGTGTGCAAGGTGGGCAAGGCGAGTGCTGATGGTGATGGAGGAATGCAGAATGAAATTGAGGGACACAAATCCAGGCCAAGGAGCGCCAACAGGAATTGAGGAGTGCATATTCAGCGGAGCAGCCTATCCATGCTGAGCAGCACCAAAAGGGAAGGGAGGTAAAGCGTCTGTAATGAAATAGAGGCGCTCATAATCGAGGTCGAGGAGGGGATTGAGGAGCGCCCTGCCTAGATGAGTAGTGCGGACAGAAAAGGAAGTATGGAGCATTGCATAAAATATTGAAGTGCCAATCCAGACTGAGGAGCGCTGATGGGTATTCAGGTGCGCTGATGGGGATTCACGTGCGCCGATGGGGATTCAGCTGTGCTCATGGGGATTGAGGAGCCCCCATTCTAGATGAACAGTGCTGACAGAAAAGCAAGTATGGAGCGCTGAATGAATTATCGAGGCACCAGTCCCGAATGTGGAGTGCCAACAGAGATTGAGGAGTTTCTACTTTACTGGAGCAGCACCAGTGGGGGGGGGGGGGGGGGGGGGGGTTGTAGCAGAACCACAAAAA
>Ga0307514_10000641_pt1 | contig 63711 bp, 69 predicted proteins | sample 16_EM_MG_FD_203088 | JGI IMG/M metagenome (GOLD analysis project Ga0307514, IMG submission 203088) | Populus trichocarpa ectomycorrhiza microbial communities from riparian zone in the Pacific Northwest, United States - 16_EM | ecosystem: Host-associated > Plants > Roots > Unclassified | place...
ACTTCAAGGCGGTGGACCTCAAAGCCCTCAAGGCGCGTGTGGTCGAATGTGTGTTCGAAGAGTTTAAGAACGGGCAGTACAAGATCATCAGTTTCATGGCCAAGCGCGCCCGCGGGCTGATGGCGCGCTACGCCGCGACGCATAAGCTCGTGCTGCCCAAGCAGCTTGAGGCCTTCGACCTTGAAGGTTATGTATTCACTGCCGGTGTGTCCGAGCCCGACCGCCTGGTGTTCCGCCGCAAGCTGGCCGCCTGAACCGCCGTCGACAATCCAGACCGAGGAGGCTCCATCCATGACCCAGAGCACTTCACCGCAGGCCATCACGCCGCAGCTGCGGCAGTGGATCATCGACCAGGCCGAAGCCGGCCACAGCGCCGAGTCCATACTGCAGTCGATGCGCGACGCCGGCTGGCACGAAGACGTGGCCGCCGACGCGATGGAAAACAGCTTGACCGAACACCTGTCCCGGCGCGGCGTGCAACTGCCGCTGCAGGCATCGCAAGGGTTGCCAGAGGGTAAGCCGGTGCCCGTGCCCGAGCCACTCGTCCTGCCCGGCACACCCTTCGTCGACGCCGGCGACCGCCGCGTGCAGGTGTTGTGCAGCATGCGGCATCCGCGCCTGGTGGTGTTCGGCAATCTGTTGAGCCCGGAGGAATGCGACGAGCTGATCCAGGCTGCCAGCCCGCGGCTGAACCGCTCGCTCACCGTGGCCGTGCAGACCGGCGGCCAAGAGGTGAATGTAGACCGCACCAGCGACGGCATGTTCTTCAGCCGCGGCGAAACCCCGCTGATCCAGCGCATCGAGGCCCGCATCGCCAAGCTGCTCAACTGGCCCGAGATCAACGGCGAAGGCCTGCAGGTGCTGCATTACCAGCCCGGCGCCGAATACAAGCCGCACTACGACTATTTCGACGTCGGCGCCGCCGGCACGCACACCATCCTCAAGCGCGGCGGCCAGCGTGTGGCCACGCTGGTGATGTACCTCAACGCGCCCGAGCAGGGCGGCGGCACCATCTTCCCCGACGTGCACTTCGAAGTCGCGCCGCAGCGCGGCAACGCGGTGTTTTTCAGCTACGACCGGCCCGACCCCGCCACCGGCAGCCTGCATGGCGGCGCGCCGGTGCTGGCCGGCGAAAAATGGATCGCCACCAAGTGGCTGCGCGAGAGGGAGTTCATATGACCGGCAGGCAGCCGTGCACTCCCGCCCCCGTTCGTGCTGAGCCTGTCGAAGGGCCTCGTCCAGCCGCCAGCGTTCGCCAAATTCCTTACCGCCCATGCAAGTAAAAGCCAACCACATCGACATCGAGGTCGAAGACACCGGTGCCGACGGCAGCCAGGCCGCGCGCCCGGCGGTGCTGCTCATCATGGGCCTGGGCATGCAGCTGATCGAGTGGCCGCAGGCCTTGGTGCAGTCGCTGGTGGACGCGGGCTACCGGGTCATCCGTTTCGACAACCGCGACATCGGCCTGAGCCAGCACTTCGACGCGCTTGGCGCGCCCAACGTGTTCTGGACCGCCATGAAGCTGCGCCTCGGTGTGCCGGTGCGCCCGCCCTACAGCCTGCGCGACATGGCGCTCGATGCCGTCGGCGTGCTCGATGCGCTGGGCCTGCAGAAGGCCCACGTGGTGGGCGCGAGCATGGGCGGCATGATCGCGCAGCGGGTGGCGCTGGCCGCGCCCGAGCGGGTGCTGAGCTTGACCAGCATCATGAGTTCGAGCGGCGCGCGCAAGCTGCCGCCGCCGCGGCAAGACGTGTTGCGCATGATGCTGCGCCGTCCGCTGAACCCCGACCACGATGTCCTGGTCGAGCACGCGGTGAAGCTGCTCCAGGCGATCGGCAGCCCGGGCTTCCCCAGGCCCGATGCCGAGATCCGCGACAGCGTGACCGAGGCCATGCAGCGCAGCTTCCACCCGGTCGGCACCTTGCGCCAGATGGTGGCAGTGGGCGCCGACGTCACCCGCGCACTCGAGCTCGCCAATGCGCGCACGCCCACACTCGTATTGCACGGCCGTGCCGATCCGCTGGTGCCTTATGCCTGCGGCGAAGACACGGCCCGGCGCATCCAGGGCGCGCGTCTGGTCGGCATCGACGGCATGGGCCATGACCTGCCGCCTGGCGTGGTCGAGCGGCTGCTGGCCGAGATGCTGCCCCACCTGCAACAACACTCTTGATTGAGCACACCATGAACACCCCCGAACAATCCCAGTTGGGCAAGACTTCCGCCTATATCGACCAGTACGACGCCTCGCTGCTGTTCCCGATCCCGCGCGCCGCCAAGCGCGCCGAAATCGGCCTGGGTGGCGACGGTGATGGCTCGGCCATGCCATTTTTCGGTGCCGACCTGTGGACCGCCTTCGAGCTCAGCTGGCTCAACACCCGCGGCAAGCCGCAGGTGGCAATGGCCCACATCACCGTGCCCTGCGAGACGCCGAACATCGTCGAGAGCAAGTCCTTCAAGCTCTACCTCAACAGCTTCAACAACACCCGTTTCGCCGATACCCAGGCCGTGCGCGACCGCATCCGCGCCGACATCAGCGAAGCCGTGTGGCGCGGCAGCACAACGCCGTCCACCGTGGGCGTGAAGCTGCTGCTGCCCGAGGCCTTCGACCGCGAGCCGGTGCATGAGATCGACGGCCTGAGCCTGGACCGGCTCGATCTCGAATGCACCCATTTCACGCCCGCACCCGAGCTGCTCACGGCCGAGTTCGATGAGGCGCCGGTCAGCGAAGTGCTCACCAGCAACCTGCTCAAGAGCAACTGCCTCGTCACCGGCCAGCCCGACTGGGGCAGCGTGCAGATCAGCTACAGCGGCCCGCAGATCGACCAGGCCGGGCTGCTGCGCTACATCGTGAGTTTTCGCAACCACAACGAATTCCACGAGCAGTGTGTCGAGCGCATCTTCATGGAGATCTGGCGCCGCTGCAAACCGATCAAGCTCACGGTGTATGCGCGCTACACGCGGCGCGGCGGGCTGGACATCAACCCGTTTCGCACCAGCCACCCTGGCGCGCTGCCGGCCAACATCCGCATGGCGCGGCAATAGGCTCCATCGCCCTGCGCCTCCAAGCCATGCCCGCCACCCATGCCATCGACGACGCCCTGGGCGTCAGCACCCCCGACCTGATCCCGCGCCTGCTGCGCTTCGCCACCCACCATGAAACGCCTTGCGGCGAAGGCAGCCTCGTCTGGCATGCCTGGGGCACGCCCGATCCATCACACCCACCCCTGGTGCTGCTGCATGGCGGCAGCGGCAGCTGGACGCACTGGGTACGCAACATCGCGCCGCTGGTGCAGGCTGGCCGCCAGGTGTTCGTGCCCGATCTGCCAGGCTTCGGCGACTCGGCCCCGCCGGGCAACGGACGCGATGCCGATGCGCTGGTCGCACCGCTCGAGGCTGGTCTGCGCCTGTTGCTCGACGCCAATGGCCACCAGGCCTGCGATCTCGTCGGTTTCTCTTTCGGCGGCCTGACGGCCGGCCTGCTGACTGCCGCCCATCCAGGGCGTGTGCGCCGGCTCGTGGTCTGCGGTGCGCCGGGCCTGGGTATTGCGTCGCGGCGCACGGTGCAACTCTTCGGCTGGCGCCATCTGGCCGACCCGGCCGAGGTCGACGCCGTGCACCGGCGGAACCTGGCCGCGCTGATGTTTGTCGACCCCGCGTCCATCACGCCGCTGGCGCTGGAGGTGCACCGGACCAACGTGGTGCGCGACCGCATGCCCGGCCGGCGCCTGGCCTATACCGATGCGCTGCTGCAGGCGCTGCGCCAGGTCGGCTGCCCGGTGTCCGCCATCTACGGCCGCGAAGACGCGCTCTACCAGGGCCGGCTCGACGCGCTGCAGGCCGCGTTGGCCGCCGCACCCGATTTCCGCGGCCTGGCCTTGATTGAGCACGCAGGCCACTGGGTGCAGTTCGAGCAGGCCGCCGCGTTCGATGCCGCATTGCAGGCCGCGCTCGCGGCGTGAATCACGGCATGAAAGGTTTCGGCTCAGGCCGATGCGTCGTGGGGCGCGAACCTGCGTAGTTCCGCCAGCAAGGCCAGTGCCGCGGCCGACAGATGGGCGCCGGCCCGGGTCGTCACGCCGATGTGGCGCTGCAGGCCCTCCATCGAAAAACGCAGCACACGCAGGAGGCCGGCGTCGACCTCGTAGCGCAACTGGTGGGTGGACAGCACCGTCAGCATCGGTCCCTGCAGCAGCAGGCCCCGCACCAGCGCCAGGTCGCCGGTTTCCACCGCGGGCAGGGGTACCGGTTCTCCATGCGATGCGAAGAATTGGGCCAGGGATTTGCGCAGCGGCGTGCCCGGGCGCGAGAGCACCCAGGGGTACTCCCGCAAGTCCTGGAAACGGATGCGCCGGCGCCGGGCCAGGGGATGGTCGGCCGAGGCCATCAGGCCCAGGCGGTCGGCGAACAGGGGTTCGCTGGTCAGCGCCTTGTCGGCCAAGGGGCGCAGTGCACCGACGATGAAGTCGACCTTGCCGCTGAGCAGGCCGGCGCAGAGTTGCTCATAAGGGCTTTCGAGCGAATGCACGCGCAGGCGCGGGTGCTTGGCCAGCAGTGCGCCGATGGCCAGCGGCAGCTCGCGGGTGCGCACCAGCGGCAGCGAGCCGACCGTGATCATGCCCTCCATGTCGCCGCGGAACGCGGCCACGTCGTCTTCGAGGTAGCGCAGCTCGGCCAGCGCGCGGTCGAAGCGCAGCACCCAGCGTGCGCCGGCATCGGTGGGCATCAGCCCGCGTGCGGTGCGCAGGAACAGCCGATGCCCGAGCGCGTTCTCCAGCCGTGCCACCGCGGCGCTGACCGCCGGTTGCGTAACGCCGAGGTGCCGCCCGACTGTCGGCATGTGGTGGACTTCGGCCAGCAGCGAGACGGCCAGTAGGCGCCGCTCGTCGAAGAGCACATCGAGCGCCGCTGCCGGCAACGCGGTGTGGCCCGCCGCGGCTTCTTCCAGCACGGCGCCGAGCTCATGCGCGATGCGCAGAAAGCGTTTGTGCGCGAGTTCTCCCGCCGGCGTGAGCAGCATGCCGCGCCCCTTGCGTTCGAACAGCGCGGCGCCGAGCGAAAGCTCGAGCAGCCCGATCGAGCGGCTGACGGCGGAGGATGCGCGCAGCAATGTTTCGGAGGACGAGCGGATGCCGCCCAGGCGGGCGACGGCGTCAAGCGTGCGGAGGTTGCGCAGGGACAGCATGGTGCGGGCGGTGTCGAAGAGCCGCCATCGTGCCATGCTTTTGGATTCTTCCCATCAATGGATTCGAACAGTGACACCACGGTAAAGCAACCTTGCAAGCTCACGGCCTCCGCACAATGGCGGCAGCCCGAAGGAGACATTGATGAAGCAAAAGCTTGAGCAGCGCGACGGCCTCATCTCCATCCTCCTATTTTTGATTTACAGGGACACATGGACATGAGCACGCCACCAAGAACCATTGGCATCATCGGCTTCGGAGAGGTGGGCGGTATCTTCGGCCGCGGCCTGCGCGACAAACCCGGCGTGGAGGCGGTCCATGCCTGGGACCTGAAGTTCGCCGGCGACTCGGGCATACCCGTCCGCATGGCCGCGCAGTCGCACGGCATCCACGCCGAAGACAGCATGGCCGCACTGTGCGCCAGCGCCACGCTGCTGGTGTCGGCGGTGACGGCTTCGAACACCTTGGCGGTTGCCGAGGAAGCCGCACGCTACGTGCGCCCTGGCGCGGTGTTTCTCGACCTCAACTCCGCATCGCCCGGCACCAAGCAGCGCGCGGCCCAGGTGCTGGAGGTGGCGGGGGCGAAGTACGTGGAGGCCGGCGTGATGACCTCGGTGCCGCCTTACGGCATCCGTGTGCCGATGCTGCTCGGCGGCCCGCATGCCGCGGCGCTGGCCAACCAGCTGCAGGGCTGGGGCATGGACGCGAAGGCCATCTCGGAAAAACTCGGCATCGCCTCGGCCATCAAGATGAGCCGCAGCATCATGATCAAGGGGCTGGAAGCGCTGGTGGTGGAGAGCTACACCAATGCCCGCCGCTACGGCGTCGAAGCGCATGTGCTGCCCACGCTGAAGGAAACTTTTCCGCAGATCGACTGGGAGGCCCAGGGCGCTTATTTCTTCAGCCGGGTCGTGCAGCACGGCAAGCGCCGGGCCGAGGAAATGCGCGAATCGGCCAACACCGTGCGCGAGGGCGGCTTCGCGCCGCTGATGGCCAGCGCCATTGCCGAGAAGCAGGACTGGGTGGCCGGCCTGGCACGCGACGGTGTCTTCGATGGCATCGCCGACAAGGCGCCGTGGCAGGCCTATGCGGACCGGCTCATCGCACACGCGCAGCTGGATCATTGAAGTTTGAAGAAAATTAAAGATACCAGGAGACCATGACATGAGAAACACCGAGACCTCGCGCCGCCAGTTCACCTTGTCCTTGCTGGCCGCGGCTGTGCCCTTGTCGGCAGCGGCGCAGCCGGCGGCAAGTGCCTTTCCGAACAAGCCGATCCGCATGATCGTGCCCTTCACCCCCGGCGGCTCGACCGACATCCTGGGCCGCACCATCGGCCAGCAGCTCACCCAGGCCTGGGGCCAGGCGGTGGTGATCGACAACGTGCCGGGCGCGGGCGGCAGCATCGGCGCCGACAAGGTCGCCAAGGCGCCGGCCGATGGCTACACCCTGCTCATGGGCCATATTGGCACGCTGGCTGTCACGCCGTCGCTGTACCCGCGCCTGCCGTATGACCCGATCAAGAGCTTCGCCGCCGTGGCCTGGGTGGCACGTGTGCCCAACGTGCTGGTGGTGCACCCGTCGCTGCCGGTCAAGACGGTGCAGGAACTGATCGCCTATGCCAAGGCCAACCCCGGCAAGATCAACTACGGCTCGGGCGGCAACGGCAGCGCCGCGCACATCGCCACCGAATACCTCAAGCTGCAGACCGGCACCCAGATGCAGCACGTACCTTACAAGGGCACGGCCCCCGCGGTGACCGACCTGGTGGCCGGGCAGATCCAGGTGATGTTCACCGGCGTGCCGGCGGTGATGGGCCAGGTCAAGGCCGGGCAGCTGCGCGCGTTGGCGGTGTCGTCGCCGCAGCGGGTGAAGGCCGTGCCCGAGCTGCCCACCGTGGCCGAAAGCGGCTACCCGGGTTTCGAGGCCGACCAGTGGTACGGCGTGGTGGCGCCCGCCGGCACGCCGCCGGAGATCATTGCCAAGCTGAACCAGCAGATCAACAAGTCGTTGGCCTCGCCCGAAATCGGCACCCGCCTGGCCAGCGAAGGCGCCGAGGCCACGCCGAACTCGCCCAAGGTCTTTGCCGACCTGATCGCCAGTGAACTCGCGCGTTGGCGCACGGTGATCGAAAAGGGCGGCGTCAAGGTCGAGTAATTCAGCCGGCGGGCGGCCAAGGGTTTTTTCCGGGATGATCGGGGCCGAGATGAAAACTTCACGCCCCGTGCCGAAACCAGACATCGACACCGCCCGCTGTACCGGCTGCGGCTGGTGTGTGCCGACCTGTGATCTGCATTTGCTGTCGCTGGAGCGGCAGGGCTGGGAGAAGTTTTCCGTGCTGAGCGACGCAGAGGCCTGCACCGGCTGCAGCAAGTGCGCGGTGCGCTGCCCGTTCGGGGCCATCACCATGCGCGTTACGCCGGGGTGAGAATGTTCTCAGGGTCGGGCCGCATGTACATCGCGCGGCCGTCAACGTAAGCTGGTGCGCCATGACCCATCCCGAAACCGACCGACAGCCATCCCCCGCTTCCACGCAGCCGGGGCTCGACGCAGACGCTGCGCCGCGTGACGGCCTGTCCCATGTGCGCGGGCGCACCGATCTGCCCTTGAGCCGCCAGACCATCGGCGCGCTGCTGGCGGACACGGCGCGGCGCTGGTCCGATCGGCCGGCCGTGGTGTTCCGGGAGCAAGGCATCCGCTGGACCTGGCGCGATTTCGACGACGAGGTGACGGCGCTGGCCGCGGGGCTGGCCGCGCTCGGGCTGCAGGCCGGTGACCGTCTGGGGATCTGGTCGCCCAATCGTGCGGAATGGGTGGTGACCCAGTTCGCCACCGCCAGGTTGGGCATCATCCTGGTCAACATCAATCCGGCGTACCGGCTGGCCGAACTGGAATATGCGCTGAACATGGCCGGCTGCCGCGCCATCATCTCGGCCGAGCGGCTGAAGAGTTCGATGTACCTGGAGATGCTGCGCACGCTGGCGCCCGAATTGGACCAGTCCGCGCCCGGCCGGCTGAAGGCGACCCGGCTCCCCGCGCTGCAGTTCGTGATTCGCCTGGGCGACGGCGAGAGCCCGGGCATGCTGAACTACAAGGACGTGCTGGCCAGTGGCCGGCAGGTGGTGCGCGGCGCTGGTTTCGACGGGCCGGCACTCGACTGCGATGACCCGATCAACATCCAGTTCACCAGCGGTACCACCGGCAACCCGAAAGGCGCCACGCTGACCCACCACAACGTGGTCAACAACGCAGGTTTCATCGCGATGGCCATGCGCTTCAGCGAACAGGACAGCCTGTGTATTCCCGTGCCGCTGTACCACTGTTTCGGCATGGTGCTGGCGGTGCTGGCCTGCGTGTCGACCGGAGCGGCCATGGTGTTCCCCGGCGAGTCCTTCGACCCCGCGGCCACACTGGCGGCCGTGGCCGAGGAAGGCTGCACCGCGCTGCACGGCGTGCCGACCATGTTCATCGCCGAACTCGACCATCCCGACTTCGCGCGTTATGACCTGGGCACGCTGCGCACCGGCATCATGGCCGGGTCGCCGTGCCCGATCGAAACCATGAAGCGCGTCGTGTCCGAGATGCACATGAACGAGATCACCATCGCCTACGGCATGACCGAGACCAGCCCCGTGTCCTTCCAGAGCGCCACCACCGACCCGCTGGCGCGTCGCGTCACCACGGTGGGCCGGGTGCAGCCGCACCTGGAGGTGAAGCTGGTGGACATCGACGGACACACCGTGCCGGTGGGCGAGAAGGGCGAGCTGTGCACGCGGGGCTATTCGGTCATGCGGGCTTATTGGGGCGACGAGGCGCGTACCCGCGAGGCCGTGCGCGAGGGCTGGATGTACACCGGCGACCTGGCCGTCATCGACGCCGAAGGTTATTGCAACATCGTCGGGCGCGTGAAGGACATGGTGATTCGCGGTGGAGAAAACATCTACCCGCGCGAGATCGAGGAGTTCCTGTTCCGCCACCCCAGGGTGCAGTCGGTCCAGGTGTTCGGCGTGCCCGATCCACGCTACGGCGAGGAGCTGTGCGCGTGGATCACGCCCAAGCCCGGCACGGTACTCACCGAGCAGGAGATCAAGGACTTCTGCCGCGACCAGATTGCGCACTACAAAGTGCCGCGCCACATCCGTTTCGTCGACGAGATGCCAATGACCATCACCGGCAAGGTGCAGAAGTTCGTGATGCGCCAGCGCATGATCGAAGAGTTGGGCCTGACCGCGGCCCGCATCGCCTGAACGGTGCGGGTCGATCTTTGACGCCGGGGTTCAGGCCAGCTTGAATGGTAGCTCTCGTATCGGCTTTCCCGTCAGCCGCGCGATGGCGTTGGCGAACGCCGGGGCCAGCGGGGGCAGGCCGGGCTCACCCATGCCGGTCGGCGGCTCGGCGCTCGGCACGAGGTGGACGCTGATCTCCGGCATGTCGGTGATGCGGGCCACGGGGAAGTCGCCGAAATTGCTTTGTTCGACAACGCCGTCCTTGAGCGTGATGGCCGAGCCCGGCAGGCAGGTCGACAGGCCCATCACCGCCGCGCCCTGCACCTGGGCTTCCACGCTGCGCGGGTTCACGGCCAGGTTGCAGTGCACGCCGGCAGTCACGCGGTGCAGCACCGGCTGGCCGTCCTTCACCGAGGCTTCCACCACGTAGGCCACCATGGAGTCGAAGGACTCGTGCACCGCCACGCCCCAGGCGCGGCCGTCGGTCAGCTTTTTCTTGCCATAACCGCTCTGCTCCACCGCCAGTTGCAGCGCGGCGCGATGGCGCGGGTGTTTGTCGCCAAACAGGCGCGTGCGGTAGGCCACCGGGTCCTGCTTGGTGCTGCGCGCGATCTCGTCGATCATGGTTTCCATCACGAAGCCGGTATGGGTGGAGCCCACGCTGCGCCACCACAGCACCGGCACGTTGAGCTTGGGGTGGTGCACGGTCAGCCGCATCGGAATCGGATAAGGATCGCGCATGCCTTCGGTGGCCGTGGCGTCGATGCCGTTCTTCATCTGGAAGGACTCGAACACGGTGCCCGCGGTGATGGCCTGGCCGACGATGACGTGGTCCCAGGCCAGCACATTGCCGCGTTCGTCGAAGCCGATCTGCGCACGGTGCAGATGCATGGGGCGGTAGTAGCCGCCCTTGATGTCGTCCTCGCGGCTCCATAACAGGCGCACCGGCGCACTGATGCCGCTGGCGCGCGCGGCCTTGGCGATTTCGCAGGCCTCGACCACGAAGTCGCTGCTGCCCACGAAGCGCCGGCCGAAGCCGCCGCCGGCCATCTGCACATTCACCTTCACCTGCTCGGGTTTGAGGCCGAGCACCCGCGCGGCGGCGGCGCCGTCCAGGCCGGCGCACTGGGTGCCGACCCACAGCTCGGCGCGCCCGTCGGAGAGTTGTACGGTGCAGTTCAGCGGCTCCATCGGCGCATGGGCCAGGTAGGGAAACACGAACTCGGCTTCGAGCTTGCGCGGCGCGCTGGCCAGTGGCGCCATGTCGGCGTCGAACTTGCGCGCGCCGGGCTGTTTGGCCAGTTCGCGGTACTGCGCCAGTTGCCGTTCGCTGTCCACCTTTTCCACGGCGGCCGTGTCCCATTGCAGCTTCAGCGCGTCGCGTCCCAGCTTGGCGGGCCAGTAGCCATCGGCCACCACGGCCACACCTTCGGCGCCACGGTCCAGCGGCACACGCAGCACGGCTTTCACGCCCTTGACGGCGCGCGCCGCGCTGTCGTCCACCGAGGCCAGGCGGGCGCCGAACACCGGTGGATGGGCCACCACCGCGGTCAGTTGGCCGGGCAGGCGGACGTCGATGCCGAAGTCCTGCCGCCCGCTGCTCTTGGCGCGCGAGTCCAGGCGGGTGGTCGGGCGGCCGATGATGCGGAAGTCCTTCGGGTCCTTGAGCGTGACCTTCTCCGGCACGGGCAGGGCCATGGCCGCCTCGGCCAACTCGCCGTAACCGGCCTTGCGCCCACCGGGGCCAAACACCTGGCCGGCCTGTGTGTGCAGGGTGCTCACGTCCACGTTCCAGCGCGCCGCGGCGGCGCTCATCAGCATGGCCCGGGCGCGGGCGCCAAGCTCGCGGTATTGGGTGAAGCTGTTCTTGATCGACTGCGAGCCGCCGGTGAGGTGGATGCCGAAGATCGGGTCGGCATAGGCCATGTCATTGGTGCCGCTCTTGCTGCGCACCTGGCTCCAGTCGGCGTCGAGTTCCTCGGCCAGGATCATCGGCAAGCCGGTCTGCACACCCTGGCCGAACTCCAGCCGGTTGATGGTCACGGTGACCTCGCCATTCGGGGCGATCTGCACGAAGGCCGACGGCTGCTGCGTCGGCTTGAGGCCGCCGGCCGCTGCACCGTTGGCTTGTGCGGTGGCCAGCAAGGGAAAGGCGCCGAGCGCGAGTCCGCCAGCGCCGGCCAGTTTGAGGAAGCTGCGGCGCGGCAGCGTGGCGACATCGGCGCTGGAGGCCTGGGCCAGCAGGCGCTGCATGGCGCGCGGCATTTCACTGTAGTCGATATGGGGCAGCATGGTGATTCCTTCAGGCGCGGGGTTCAGGCAAGAGCGGTGGCGGCATCGGCCACCGCGGCGCGGATGCGGGCATAGGTGCCACAGCGGCAGATGTTGCCGGCCATGGCCGAGTCGATCTCGTCGGGCGTGGGTTTTTTGCCAACGGGCAACGACTTGAGAAAGGCGGTGGCGCTCATGATCTGCCCGCTCTGGCAGTAGCCGCACTGCGCCACGTCGTGTTTCACCCAGGCGGCATGGACCGCGGCGCCGACCCGGTCGCTGCCGTCGGTGGTGGCCTCGATGGTGGCGATCTGCTTGCCTTCGGCGGCGGAGATCGGTGTGATGCAGGAGCGGATGGCCTGGCCGTCCAGGTGCACGGTGCAGGCACCGCACAGCGCGGCACCACAGCCGAACTTGGTGCCGGTCATGCCCAGCGTGTCGCGCAAGGCCCAGAGGATGGGGGTACCGGGGTCGGCGTCGAGTATGTGCTCGCGGCCGTTGATATTCAGCGTGCTCATGGTGGGGGCGTTCTCCGTGGGGTGGGTGTCTTGTTGTTGCCGGTCGCCTGATAAGGATTCTGGTGCGATCAGGGCGTTGGCCTAGTGTGCGCATTTGCCGCGGAGCGGGCTTGCCGCTTTCGATTCTTGTCTTGCCTTTTTCAATGTTTCACCATCGAAAAGTGAACAGCCTGAATCCACCGGATGTAAAGTGCCTCTTCATGAATCCGCCATGTGGATCCTTGGCGCCGCCTGTCTTCTTCAGGCACAGAATCATCCACACAAGCCAGCTAGACCATGTCCATCGAAACCTTGGCCCGGGAGATCGGCAAGATTGCCCAAACCGACGGCGATCACACCACGCTGATTCCGCGACTCACACTGCACCGGCGCAGCGGCAAAACCGAGCCCATGCCCTGCATCTACGGGCTCGGCCTGGCGGTGGTCGCACAGGGCGGCAAACAGGTCAGTCTGGGCGAGCAGGTGCTCAATTACGGGCCTGGCCAGTCCCTGCTGACGACGGTCGATCTGCCCGTCGTCGCCCATGTCACCCGAGCCGACCTGGCCAAGCCCTTCCTGTGTATGTTTCTGACCCTGGATGCGCGCGCAATGGTGCAACTGGCGGTCGAGATGGCGCTGCCGCCTTTGTCGAGAGATCAGGCGACGCGTGCGATCTCGTTGAGCTTTCTGGAAGCGCCCTTGCTCGATGCCGCGAAGCGATTGGTTCAACTGCTGGGCGAGCCTCAACTCGCCCCCAGCGTTGCGCCTCTGATCGAGCAGGAGATGATGGTGCGGCTGCTGTCCGGCCCGCACGGCCCCTACCTGCGGCACCTGGTGGCCGCGGGCTCGCCCACCCATCAGGTCGCGCAGGCCACGGCATGGCTCAAGCAGAACTTCGCGCGCGAGGTCTTGATGGACGACCTTGCCGCCAGCGCCCACATGAGTCCATCGACATTCCGGCAACACTTCCGCGGCCTCACCGGCATGAGCCCGCTGCAGTACCAGAAGCATTTGCGCCTGCAGCAGGCTCGGCAGCTGATGCTGAACCAGGGCCTGGACGCGAGCAGCGCGGCCGCACGCGTGGGCTACGAAAGCGCCTCGCAATTCAGCCGCGATTACAGCGGCCTGTTCGGTGCACCGCCGCAGCGCGACATCAAGCGCATGCGAGAGGTGACCGATGCCGGGGTGGCGCAATCTTTGCGCCGCGCCTAGCGGTAGAGTGAACGGGTCCTGGAAATGGAGTGAACCCGCCAGGGGTCAGCCGCCGGGCAGCAGCTTCAGGTGGAATGCCAGCGCCACATCGTGGCTCGCCGTGCCCGCCAGCACGAACAAATGCCAGGTGCCGTGGGCGTGGCGCCAGCCCCAGCGGTTGGCGTAGAAGAAAGTGCCGACGGTGTAGAACGCCGCACCGCCCAGCAGCCACGAGATGCTGGCCACACCAAGCCGTGGCGCCAGCGACACGGCGCCGAGCACACACAACCAGCCCATGCCGATGTACAGCCACAGCAGTGGCTGGCGGGCACCGGCCATCTCGCGTAGCGCGCCGGCCAGCGCGACCAGCCAGATCGAGCCCAGCAAGACCGTATCGGCAACGCCGCTCCAGCCGGCCAGGGCAAATGGTGTGTAGGTGCCGGCGATCATCAGGTAGATGGCACCGTGGTCCGCGCGCTGCGACCAGGCCTTCAGCCGCCCGCGGCTGCCATGGCACAAGGTCGACGCCGCATACAGCGCCACGCTGCACAGGCCGAACAAGGCCACGCCCATCACCATGGTTCCGCTCGCCTCGCGCGCCGCCTGCGCGAGCAGCAGGCCCGCGCCGCCCAGCACGACGAGCAGGCCGAAAAGGTGGCTATAGGTGTTGAAGCGTTCGCCGTAGACCATGGCTGGCACGATTGATGTTTCCGTATTTCGAGACAACCCCATCCTCGTTCGCACTGAGCTTGTCGTCCTTCGACAAGCTCAGGATGACCGGGTATGTAGGCACTTCGACAAGCTCAGTGCGAACGGGGGTCCTGGCGGCGTGATTTTTGGAAGTCTTAATAGATCACGACTTTGCGACAGGGCCGTGACGCCGTGTCACAGGCCGGTCGTTCGAAGTGCCGGGGATCCCGGCCCGCATCCTGCAAGATGCCGGCCATGTCGATCAGGTTAATCCTACGGCGTGGTCACTTGCCCAGCCCCGCGTCAAAGCCAGCGTGCGCGCCTGAACTTCCAATAGACCAGGCCGCAGGCGATGGCGATTACCGACAACGCCACCGGGTAGCCATAGCGCCATTTCAGCTCGGGCATGGCTTCGAAATTCATGCCCCAGATGCCGGCAAAGGCGGTGCACACGGCGAAGATACTGGCCCAGGCCGCCAGCCGTTTGGTGACCTCGCCTTCCTCGATGGTCACCATCGCCAGATTCACCTGGATGGCCGTGCCGATGGTGTCGCGGATGGTGTCGATCGAGCCGTTGATGCGCGCCAGGTGGTCGACCACGTCGCGGAAGTAGTCCTGCACGCCCACGCACATCTGCGGCACCCGCCCGCCGTGTAGCCGGCTGGTGCCCTCCAGCAGCGGCGCCACCGCGTGCTTGAGCACCATGACCCGGCGCTTCAGCGCATACAGCAGCTCGATGTTGGCGCGGGCCGCACCGGTGGTGAAGATCTGCTGCTCGATGGTTTCGAGTTCGGACTCCAGCGTGTCGATGACCGGAAAATAGCGGTCCACCACCGCGTCCATCAACGCATACAGCACGAAGCCCGATCCGTTGGTGAGCAGCTCGGGTTCACGCTCGCAGCGTTCACGCACGCCAAGGAAACCGATCTTGCTGCGGTTGCGTACCGACAGCACGTAGTTCCTGCCAGTGAACACGTCCACCTCGCCCACGTGCAGCACTTCTGGGTTGTCCGGGTCGATCTCCACCAGATGCAGCACGGCGAAGATGGACGGGCCGTATTCCTCGATTTTCGGCCGCTGGTGGCCGTGCTGGGCGTCTTCTACCGCCAGCTCGTGCAGGCCGAACTGCTGCTGCATTTCCGCGAGCTCTTCTGGCGTGGCGTCCTGCAGCGCCACCCAGACGAAGGTGTCCGGCCGGGCCAGGTATTCGTTGATTTTTTGAACGGGAATGTCGGCCAGCTTGGCGCCTTGCTGGTAGACCACGCAGTTGATGAGCATCGCTTGCTTTCGAGGGGAACGTCTGAAGTGGGGAAGCCATGATGGCACATGCAAACAATGGTTGCGTGGCCTGAAAAATGGCCAGATTTTCCCGCAAAATACGCAGCGTAGTTGTGGCTCGTTTTATGGCCCGTTTCCGTGAAAGTCGATGACAAAGAGTTATTTTTTTCGTTCCCTGGCGGATGAGATCCGCCGTTTTTGGTTGGCCCGTCCCCCGCAGCGCAGAACCCCTTCCTGCACCGAGGAGTTTTCGTCCGAACTCTGGGTGTTCGGCCTGCATGCAGGCTCCAGGTTTGATCTTCACCGGGCCCAGGTGGTGCGAGCCCTGGAGCCCTTGCTGACGGCGCCATCGGAGGCTGATCCCAGCTTCGAAAGCTAGCCCTCGATGGTCGCTCAGGAGAACGGGTAGTCGTAGCCGTATTTCTTGTAAATGGCCTTGAAGGCCTCGGCCTTGTGCAGGGTTTCCATTTCCCTGTCCCACATCTTGCTGAAGCCCGCGCCGCGTTCCGTGTCGGCAAAAGCCAGGTACAGGCCCAGGTTCATGGCGAACACCATGTCATACGGGGCCATGTTGATCTTGTCCTTCTTGATGCCGTCTTCCAGGTCCGACTTGGCGCCGACGAAATAGTCGAAGCGGTCGTTCTCCAGCATCAGGAACGCGCTCTTGATCGAATCCACCTCGCTGATCTTCATTGGCTCGGTGATGTAGCGGTCCAGGCCGAAGTCGCGCAGCCAGCCCACACGTTTGTTGCGCAGCGAGGGCAGGCCCGAGAAGCCGCCTGGCAAGCCCTTCTTGAACACCACCATCTGGGCGTTCTGATCGAAATGCCACTTAGGGTAGAGGGGGAAATCCTTTTCCTTGAGGAAGGACGCGACCCAGCCGTCGGCCTTTTTCTCGCGCACCATCTGGACGGTGCGCGCGTACGGAAAAATCTCCGTCTTGAGCTTCACGCCCTGCCGCTCGTAGACCATGCGGATCAGCTCGAAATACAGGCCGCTGCCGTCGCGGCGCGTCAGGTCGTGCCAGGCGTCGGAGACCAGGTAGATTTCGTTGGAAGCCTTGGGAGTTGGCTGGCCGATCGCGGGGCCGGTGATCGCCGCGCCCAGCGTGGCCAGCAGGCCGCGTCGTGTCACAAGGAAGGGGTGGGGCACCTGGATTGGATCTGGACCGCGCATCTTCGACTCCCGGTGACGTTCGATTCGGAATGCGCCAGAGGCCGCTGTTTGAATACGTATGCTGCGTACAACTCACAAATCGACTCAGCCCGGGCGCCAGTCCATCGTAGTGAAGACGGCAGCGCCTGACAAGTGCGGTGTTTCCCCTGTCCGTTCAATAGGTCTTGTACGGCAGGAACTTGCCTGACAGCACTACGTTCACCCGGTCACCCTTGGGGTCGGCGGTGCGCTGGATGTCCATGCTGAAGTCGATGGCGCTCATGATGCCGTCGCCGAACTCCTCGTGGATCAGCTCCTTGATCGTGCTGCCGTAGACGCTCACGATTTCATACCAGCGGTAGATCAGCGGATCGGTTGGCACCGGCGTGGGCAGCGAGCCCTTGTAGGGCACGACTTGCAGCCACTTCTGTTCCTCGGCGGAGAGGCCGAAGATCTTGCCGATGACCTTGGCCTGCGCGGCGTCGAAAGTCATCTGGCCCAGGCAGCCGGCCGTGGTCCATTCCTTGGACAGGCCGACCTTCCTGGCCACATCGGCCCACTGGATGCCTTTGGCCACCTTCACGGTGATGATTTTTTCGGTGATGTCGTTGCGGTTCATGGATAACTCCGTTGGGTTGGGTATGAAAATCAGCTTGCCTTGGCTCGCGTGACGAGGAAATCGACGATGTGGTTGCGCAACGGGTAGTAGCCTGCGAGGTGGTGCAACTCGGCCCGCGTGCGGCCGCGTGGCAGCGGGTTGACCACGGTCTCGGCGATGTTGCCGGGCTTGTAGCCTTCGGCGGTTTCGCTGCCGTTTTTCATGAGCAGGATGCGGTCTGCGAGCAGGATGGCTTCGTCCACATCGTGGGTGATCATGAACACGGTCTGCCGCGTCTGCCGCACGATGGCCATGAGCTCGTCCTGGATGGTGCCGCGGGTCAATGCGTCGAGAGCACCGAAGGGCTCATCGAGCAGCAGCATCTTCGGTTGGATGGCGAAAGCCCGCGCAATGCCCACGCGTTGTTTCATGCCACCCGAGAGTTGTGATGGCTTCTTGTCGATGGCCGCGGCCAGGCCGACCAGGGCCACGAAACGCTCCACGTGTTCGTTGACCTGCGCGGCCGACCAGTCGGGCCAGCGCGAGACCACGGCGAAGGCGATATTCCTGCGCACCGTGAGCCAGGGCATGAGCGCATGGCCCTGGAATACCACGCCGCGCGACAGGCTCGGCCCGAAGATTTCGCGGCCGTCCATGAAGGCATGGCCGGCCGTGGCGGTGTCCAGGCCCGCCATCACGTTCAGGATGGTGGTCTTGCCGCAGCCCGAGTGGCCGATGACGCAGACGAACTCGCCCCGGTCGATGGTGAAGGACACGTCGGCGAACACCGGCTTGGCCGGAGCGAAGGCCTTGGCCAGGCCTTCGATGCGCAGCAGCACTTCACTCTGCATAGGTGACTTTCCGCTGCAAGCCGGCGAAAGCCAGGTCGAGTAGCATCCCCACTACCCCGATCACCAGGATCGCGAAGATCACATTGGTCAGCGACAGGTTGTTCCATTCGTTCCACACGAAGTAGCCGATGCCGGTGCCGCCGACCAGCATCTCGGCGGCCACGATCACCAGCCAGGCGATGCCCATGCTGATGCGCATGCCGGTGAGGATGGTCGGCGCGGCGGCGGGCAGGATCACCTGGAAGGCCTTGCGCATCGGCGCCACCTCCAGCGTGCTGGCCACGGCGAGCCATTCGCGCTTGACCGAGGCTACGCCGAACGCGGTGTTGAGCAGCATCGGCCAGACCGAGCAGATGAAGATCACGAAGATGCCGCTGACCGACGAGTCCTTGATGGTGTAGAGCGCCAGCGGCATCCAGGCCAGCGGCGAGATCGGCTTGAGCACCTGGATGAACGGGTCGAAAGCCTTGTGCAGCAGCGGCGACATGCCGATGACAAAACCCAGTGGCACCGCGACGAGGCAAGCCAGCGCGAAGCCCAGCGCCACCCGACCCAGCGACCAGGCGAGCTGGATGCCGATGCCTTTGTCGTTCGGCCCGTTGTCGTAGAACGGATGGGCCAGGTGTTGGAACGCCGTGGCGCCCAGGTCGGCCGGCGTGGGGAAGCCGGCGGACTTCACCTGGCCCGGGTCCTTGCCGAGCATCTTCTGGTACTCGATCTGCTCGGCCGTCATGCCTGCCTGTGATGCCGCGCCTTCCGTTCGCATCGTGGCGAGTTGCCAGATGCCGAGGAAGATGGCTAGCAGCACCAGCGACAGCAAGGCCGCCTTGAAGTTCAGCCCCTTGCGCATGACGTCACACGGCCATCTTGTTGATGGCGAAGCTCTTCACATAGTCGTCCGGCTTGGCCGGATCGAACACCTTGCCCATGAGGGTGAACTTCGGGTATGCGCCTTCTGGTGGTGTACCGCCGATCTCCTTCATGTGCTTCTTCGCGTCGGTGATGAGGAAGACTTTTTCGGCGATCTGTTTGTAGTCGATATCGCCCTTCACATAACCCCAGCGTTTCATCTGGGTGAGCATCCACACCGCCATCGATTGCCAGGGGATGGGGTCGAAGTCGGCGCGGTCGGGCACCGTGCGGATGTTGCCCAGGCCGTCGGCGAAACGGCCGGTGAGCACCTGGGTCAGCACGGTTTCGGGCTGGTTCAGGTACTGCGCGGGTGCGATCACCTTGGCGATGAGTTCGCGGTTCTCGGGCTTGCGCGCCATCGCCGATGCGGTGAGCACAGCGCGGTACAGCGCGGCGAAGGTGTTCGGGTTCTTCTGGATGAACTCGGTGGACGAGCCGAAGGCGCAGCAGGGGTGGCCGTTCCAGATCTCCTTGGTCAGCAGGTGGATGAAGCCCACCTCCTCGAACACCGCGCGCTGGTTGAACGGATCGGGGCCGAGGTAGCCGTCGATGTTGCCGGCGCGCAGGTTGGCCACCATTTCGGCCGGCGGCACCACACGGATCTGGATGTCGGTGTCGGGGTTCAGGCCGGCCTCGGCCACGTAGTAGCGCAGCAGGAAGTTGTGCATGCTGTACTCGAAGGGCACGGCGAACCTGAAGCCCTTCCATAACTTGGGGTCGCGCTTGTCCTTGTGTTTGTTGGCCAGCGTGATGGCCTGGCCGTTGGTGTTCTGGATGGTGGCCACGTTCATCGGCGTGGCATTCGAGCCCGCACCCATCGAAATCGCCAACGGCATCGGCGACAGGAAATGGGTGGCGTCGTATTCCTTGTTCAGCATCTTGTCGCGGATCAGCGCCCAGCCGGCGGTCTTCACTACTTCCACGTTCAAGCCCTGCTTTTCATAGAAGCCCAGCGGCTTGGCCATGATCAGCGGGGTGGCGCAGGTGATCGGGATGAAGCCGATCTTCAGGTCCTTCTTCTCGAGCGGGCCTTTCTCCTGGGCCATGGCCTGCAACGCGCCGAGTGGCAGCACCGACATGATGGTGGCGCGCGCGGTGCTGGCGCCCACGGCGCGGATGAAGTGGCGGCGCACGCTGTCGATGGGGAACAGCGCCTTGATCAGGCTGGCTTCGAGCTTGGCGTCGGACGCCTGGATGGCGTCCGTGTGTTCGCCGGGCACGTGGTTCTGGCCGCAGGCGCAGCGCAGGGCCAGGGGCCGGTCGGCATCAAACGGGTCGTTCGCTGGTGAATCAGGCAGTCTGGACATGGTGCACCTCGGTTGGAAGATGCAGCGGTGTTGCAAACCGCAGGCCAGGAAGCGGCTTTATCGCGCGTACAGGCCCTCCGGCCTGCAGATCGCACACGCGGCGTCGGCGGGGTGTAGGGCTGGCACTACACGGCGGCGCAGATCGGCGGTGTTTTCAGCCGCCCGGGCTCAGTTTGGCGTGGCGCTCGGCATACAGCGCGAGCTCCACGTCGTTCTTGGTGCCGGTCTTTTCGAGGATGCGTGCACGGTAGGTGCTCACGGTATTGGGTGCGAGGCCGAGCTGCGCACCGATTTCGCTCACGCTGTGTCCGGCGCTGAGCAGGCGGAACACCTGGTGCTCACGGTGCGACAGCGCTTCTGTGCCTTGCCGCATCGAATGGCCAACGGCGGCCGCCAGCGCTTCGGCGGTGGCGGCGGTGACGAACAGCCCACCGCCGGCTACCTTGCGCACCGCGCGCACCATGTCGTCGGCGTCGGCACTTTTGTTGAGATACCCCGCGGCGCCGAGCTTGATGCAGCGCACGGCGTATTGTTTTTCGGGATAGGTGCTGAGCATCAGTACCGGCAGCGCCGGCCAATCCCTGCGCAGGGTCTGCAGCACCTCCAGGCCGTCCTGGTCGGGCAGGGCGATGTCGAGCAGCACCACATCGAGGCCGGCGCGGCCGTCCTGCGCACGCACGGTGGCCAGCACTTCGGGGCCGGTGGGGGCCTCGGCCACCACGGCGATTTCTGGTGTGCCGTTGGCCACGTCGCCGAGCACCTGCTTCAGGCCCTCGCGCACGATGCGGTGGTCGTCGCCGATCAGGACGCGGATGGGCTTGGATGCATTCATTTGGCGGACTCCGACAAGGGCAGGTGCAGATGGAATGTGCTGCCGCGGCCGACCTCGCTGTGGATGTCGATGCGGCCGCCGAAGTGGCGCGCGCGTTCGCGCATGCCGAGCACGCCGTAGGCGGTGGGGGCTTCGAAGGCTTTGGCAGGCGCGCCCACACCGTTGTCCTGCACGGCAATGTGCAGGCCAGCGGCGGCGTCCACGTCGATGCGCACCGCGATCTGCGTCGCCTGGGCATGGCGGCCCACATTGCTCAGCATTTCCTGGAAGATGCGGAACACCGCCATCGCCACCGGTTCGGGAAATGCGACGTGCTGCGGCACCCGCATGTGCCAGTCGAGTATGAGCTCGGCCGACTGCACGAATTCCTGGGCCTGCCACTCCAGCGCGGCCCACAGGCCCTGGTGGTCGAGGATGCTGGGGCGCAGGTCGGTGATGATGCGGCCCACGTTGTCGACCGCGCGCTCGATCAGCCCGCTCATGTTGTGGCATTTGGCGCGCATCTGGTCGCGCATGGCCTGGGCCGCGTCGGGCGTGCGTTCGGGTTGTTCGCCCAGGCGCTTGCCGATCCAGTTCACGTCCATCTTCAGCGCCACCAGCAGGCTGCCGAGCTCGTCGTGTACCTCGCGCGCGATGCGGGTGCGTTCTTCTTCGCGAACCTTGTCGAGCCAGGCCGAGAGTTCGCGCAGCTGAACCAGCGCGTCGCTCAGTTCGCGCGTGCGTTCCTCCACACGCAGGCCGAGTTCGTCCTTGGCCTGCTGCAGCGCCTCGGCCGCGCGGCGCCGCTCGGTGATGTCGACGAAGGTAATGACGGCGCCGCGCACCGTGTCGCCGTCGAGGATGGGGTGGCTCGAATATTCGACGGCGAAGGCGCTGCCGTCGGCGCGCCAGAAGACTTCGGTGTCGATGCGGCAGGGCAGGCCGCAGCGAAAGGCGTTGAAGATCGGGCAGTCGGCTTCGGGGTAATGTGAACCATCGGGGTGCGAATGGTGCGTGAAAGCGTGCATGTTGTGCCCGAGCACCGCCGCCGCTTCATGCCCGAGCATGCGTGCGCCCGCGCGGTTGATGAACATGCAGTGGCCTTCGAGGTCGATGCCGAAGATGCCTTCACCGGTGGATTCGAGCAGCAGCCCGAGCTGGTGCTGCCACAAAGGGTCGCGAGCGGAAGAGGGCAGCAGCGGTGGTTCCATGCGCAGCCGATTCTGCCGGAGTTACCGTTCAGCTGTCGAGCGGACGAATCAAGCCGGAACTTGAAGGACCTCGTCGGTGGTCACGTCGAATCGAACCAGCGCGTTCTCGCCGAAGGCCATGGTGATCGGCACGTCGGCGGCGTCGCGTCCGCGCGCGATCACCACCCGGCCGATGCGCGGCGTGTTGTGCCGCGCGTCGAAGGTGTGCCAGCGGTCGCCGAGGTAGACCTCGAACCAGGCGCTGAAATCCATCGGGTAGCGTACGGGCGGAATGCCGATGTCGCCGAGGTAGCCGGTGACGTAGCGCGCGGGGATGTTCAGGCAGCGGCACAGCGAGATCGCCAGGTGGGTGTAGTCGCGGCACACGCCCACGCCTTCACGGAAGCCGTCGAGCGCAGTGCGGGTGGGGCGGGCCGCCATATAGTCGAAGCGGATGTGTTTGTGCACGAAATCGCAAACGGCCTGCACCCTTTGCCAACCCTGGGGCACGCCGGAGAAATGGCTCCAGGCGAAGGCCAGCAGTTCACCGTCGAAATCGCAGTAACGGCTGGGCAGCAGAAACTGCAGCGTGGACACCGGCAGGTCGGCCGGCGCGTGTTCGATGGCGTTGGGGTTCACCGGGTCGGGCAGGCCGCTGTCGTGGATGGTGGCGTGGTTCTGCAGCCGCACGCTGCTGGTGCCCAAGGGGATGTGCACGCGGGCGCACTGGTTCTCGAAGGCGTCCTGGTAGTGGTCGGTCCACAGCGGCGGGCTGATGGTGATGGCCTCGGGGGCGACCAGATCCCCAGCCCTGGAGGGGTGAACCTGCAGCATGTAGATCAACGCGGTGGGAGCGGTCACGCTCAATTCGATGTCGTAGCCGATCTGGATGAGCATGGGAAAACCTTGGTTGCGATGGACAGTAAAGCACGATGGGTGCCAAGCGACGGTAAATGCCGCCGCCGTTGATGGGTGAAGTGCCGTTTCTCTATGCTGTGTAGGCCATCAGGCAACGTTATGCACCGCTTGTCGGTTTGGACTGACAGGCGGTAGCCAATAACCGAGATAACCGAGATAACCGAGATAGCCACAATGGCTCAGGGCAGGCCCGTGGCCGTCACCAGGCATTGCAGCGTGACGACCACCTGCCCGCCCGCTGGCAGCGTGGGTATGGTCACCCCGCCGCTGCCCAGCAGGCTGGCTACCGGTACCGTGGCAGACGGGCAAGCAGCGCCAGCGCTGGCGCTGCAGCCGGCAGTGCTGGGCGTGCTGCAGTTCAGGCCTGCGCCCGGCGCGTCCCTCAGCACCGCGCCATTGGCCGCGCTGGGTCCGTTGTTGGAGACTACCAGGGTGAAGGTGATGGTGCCTCCGGTCTGCACGCTGGTCGGCACGGCGGTTTTGACGATGCTCAGGTCGGCCCTGGGGATCGTCATGTTGGACAAGATGCAGGTGAGGTCGTCACCCGCCACGGGCGTGAGCGTGAAGCTCACACCATTGCCGCCAGGCGTCTGGCCGCCGGCCAAGGTATTCGTACAGCTGTAGGTGGTGTTGTAGTCGGTGAGGCTGCCGCCCGCGGCACCGGCCTCCGACAGCGTGTATGCGCTGCCGATCGTGGCCGGGTTCAGCGTGGCGATTTCGGTCGGGGCCGTGGTGCTGCCGGTGGTGGTGGTGGTGACCGGGCCGCCCGTGCCGGCGATGGTCAGTGCGAATTGGTCGGTGCCGACCAGGCGGCCGCCGGGCAGGGCCTTTTGCAGGCGGAGGACAGCCTGCTTGGTATTGGTGAAGGTGCAGGTGATGTCGGCGGTCAGGGCCAGGGAACTGCTGGGGATCGTTGCCCGGCGGTTGGCCAGGTCATAGGTCGGCGCCAATACGGGGCCCGTGCCGGCGTTGGTGCAACTGATGGCCGAGACGACCCAGCCGGTTGGCAAGCTGGTTTCGGTGACCACCACACTGCTGCTGATCGCGGTGATCGACACCGGTGTGCCCACGACGGCCGTGCCCACCGTGGCGGTGCTGAGTGCCGCAGGCTGGGCCGTGGTGTTGGTGGTCGAGAAAGCGAAGGGCCCGCCCACGCCGCCCAGGCTGATCTTGGCCAGCCGGATCTTTGGATCGTAGATGGTGATGGCGTAGTCTTCCACCTCGCCGGAAGAGGCGATGCCGGTCGGGTTGACGATGTCGGCCGCGCTGACGGCCGTGCGCACACGCAGATAAGACTGGCCGGCGGCGACGTCGGCGTTCACCGTCCAGCTCAGCACCGCCGATCCGCCGCTGCAGTTGACGGTGACCGAACGTTCGTCCGTATCGAATGAGCCGCTGAGATCGAAGTCGATCCAGCCGGCGACGGGGGCCGTGCCCACGCAACTCACCGGCACCTGGTAGGTCTGGCCGGCGAGGATGCGGGTGAGCGGGGCGAGCGCGGCCAGGTTCACGCCGTCTTCGTCGTTGGTGCCTGTGGTGCTGTTGGAGTCGTCCAGGGTGGCGCTCGCGCTCGCGAAGGGGCTGGGTTCGACATCGACCCTGACCCCCAGCAAGGCGGTCGACGGTTGTACCGGCGTGGCCAGTGCGAAGGCTGGTGTTGCCGTGGTCGCCGGGTAAATGGTGTTGGTGCCACTGACCAGGGTGCCACCGCTCCAGGTGAACTGTGGAAGGTGGCCGGCTGTGCCATAGCTGGCCGGCGCGTCGCCATAGTCGGCCACGCTGAGCATCACGCCCAATGCCACCGCTTGCTGCCCACCGCCATTGATACGCACGGTTGCGCTCGTAGCGCTTTCCAGGTAGGCCACCGCCATGGCGGCCGGATCACCGGTCAGGCTACAGCTGTTTCCTCCATCGCCGGAGTTCGGTGCCAGGCCGGTACGGAAAGTGTAGGACGTGCCATTGAAGTCCACGTAATACGGTTCGTCGCACCCGGGTCCGCGCAAGCGTTCGATGACGCGCATCGTGGCGCCGGCTGGCGGCGTCACCACGGTCGACTCGCTGTCGCTGGTGGTTTCCGCGTCGGCAAAAACCAGGCCGGACAGGGGGTAGGCGCTGCCGCCCAGGGTGGCCGAGCAGCTGAAGGTGAAGTTGGCGCTGGAGCCGTAGCTACCGGTGCGCAAGCCGATGTCCATCGTGTTCGCGGTGCCAGCGCCGCCGATGTTGTAGAGATAGTCGAGTCCGTCTTCGAAATAGCCGCCCGGCCTGTAGATGTCGACCTGGGGGGAAGTGCTGGTTCCGGTGATCCCGCTCAGGTTGCAGGTCACAGCCAGTGGCTGGCCTGCCACGGTGAGGGTATTGGTCTTGGAGAGACCCGCATCCGGGATGGTGCCAGGGGCCGTGCCCCAGTCAAACCACAGGATGTTGTTGCGGTACAGGCCGGAGCCGCCGGTGGCGAACTGCGCGTGCACGGGCAGGCTCAGCGCTGCTCCGAGGAGAGCCGCGACAACGGTTGCGCGGCGGATTTTTTTGAATTTCATGCGGATGGGGAGTGTGTTTTATAAATTGCATACCAGTTTTAAATAATGTTTGAAATTATATTTTGTGAACTTAAATTTAAATACAATTAAATTGAGAACATTGTATGAATTAATTTTTTGTGGATGCTGAAAATGGAGATGCCACTGCCCATGTTTTTGGGGCATGGCAACTGGGCGTGAACGCGGCAACGCTGCGCCATGCCCAGCGGCAGGCGCTGGGCAGAGGCATGACCGCGCGGTGGGCGGTCAGAGGGGGCGTTGTGGTTTTGCTGCGCCGCCGATGCGGTGCAGGTTCGGAGCAGGTTCGGAGCAGGTGCGGCGCGAGTACTCAGTCGCCGAGCACGATGCCTTCGCGCCGCGGATCGGCGCCGCCAAAGTAGCCGCCCGGTATTTTCTGGATGGCCTGCAGCCCGCTGGCCATCGGCTCTTCGCGTACTTCGACACCGCGTGCGCGCAGCGCCTCCACGGTGGCCGGTGGGAAGCGTTTTTCTTCGAGCAGGGTCGTCGGGCCGTTCATGGCGCCGAAATTCGGCAGGTTGATGGCAGTCTGTGCATTCATGCCCCAGTTCAACACGCCATACAGGGTCTTGGCCATGTAGTGGATGATGACCGAGCCGCCCGGGCTGCCGCCGCTCATCACCAACTGGTTGGTGGCCTTGTCGAACACCAGGGTCGGTGCCATCGACGAGCGCGGGCGCTTGCCGGGCTGCACGCGGTTGGCGATCGGCAACCCGGCGGCATCGGCTGGCGCGAAGCTGAAGTCGGTGAGTTCGTTGTTCAACAGGAAGCCGCGCACCATCTGGCGCGCGCCGAACTGGTCTTCGACGGTGGTGGTCATGGCCAGCGCGTTGCCGTAGGCGTCGACGATGCTGATGTGGCTGGTGCCGTATTCGGGCTGGTCGGGGTTGGGCGCATAACTGACCTGCATGGCACCGGGGTTGCCGGGCTTGGCCGTCTTCATGCTTTGGCTGGTGGGCGAGGTGTCGATGAGCTTGGCGCGGTCGGCCAGGTAGGCCGGGTTCAGCAAGGTGCTCCAACTGCCGCCGGGGGCTTGCACGAAATCGGGGTCGGCAACGAACTGCCCGCGGTCGGCGAACGCCAGGCGCGAGGCCTCGGTGTAGAGGTGCAGCCAGTCGGCACTGGGCGTGGGGCCGGAGAAGCCGCTCATGCCGGCGGCCAACGGCAGGCTGGCCGCGTTGGTGTTGTTCAACAGGCCGAGGATCTGGCCCAGGGCGATGGCACCGGAGCTCGGCGGCGGCATGCCGCAGATGCGGTAGTCCCTGGGCCCCGAAGCCGCCTTGGCGGTGTAGTCGTAACACAGCGCGGCACGTTTCTTCGGCTGGTAGCCTGCCAGGTCGGCCATCGCCAGCCGGCCTGGGTTGGCGGGGTGGCTGCGCACCTTGTCGACAATGGCCTGGGCTACTTCGCCTTCGAGCAGGCCTTTCGAGCCTTGTGCGGCGATGCGCTGCAGCACATCGGCCAGCGCCGGGTTCTTCAGCACATGCCCCACCGGCCAGGGCTGGCCGTTGGCGTCGTAGAAATACCGGGCCGCCACCAGGTCCTTCTTCAGATAGGCATCGCTGGCGAGCAGGGTGTTCAGCCGCGCGCTGACCTTGAAACCGGTGGTGGCGAGCTGGATCGCCGGCTGGAGCAGCCGGGCCCAGGGCAGGCGGCCATACTGCTGGTGCGCCAGCTCCAGCATGCGCACCGCACCGGGTGTGCCCACCGAGCGGCCGCCCACCACGGCGTCGTAGAAAGCCAGGGGTTTGCCGTCGGCGCCGAGGAACAGCTTTTCATCGGCCGCGGCGGGGGCAGTCTCGCGGCCGTCGAAGGCCTCCACCTCCTTGCCGTTGAAATACACCATGAAGGCACCACCCCCCAAACCACTCGATTGAGGCTCCACCAGCGCCAGCACCATCTGCACCGCGATCGCCGCGTCGATGGCCGAGCCGCCGGCTTTCAGCACCTGCGCGCCGGCCTCGGTGGCCAAAGGGTTGGCCGCGGCCACGGCATAGCTGCGGGTGGCCCAGCCGGTTTTTTCGGTGTAGCCGGAAGAGGCTTCGGGTTGATCCGGTGTCTTGCCGCTGAAGGGCGCCTTGCTGGGGGGCGCGGCGCAGGCGGCCAGCAGGGTGGCACAGGCCAGGGCGGCGGTGCGCAGCACCCAGCGGGTGGGTTGCGGCGCAGTGTGATGAGGGAGGTGTCGGGTGCGGGTTGCGATGGGCGTCAAGATGTCTGCAGGTTGTGAATGGGCGCCTTCAGTTTAGGGGGCGCCCAGTCTGCCCCGAGCTTCGTTTTCACATGCTTACGACTTTTGCGGCGCCTCGTTGCAAGGCGGCCACGAAGGGTTCACAGATCGAGTTCGAGAGTCACCGGCGCATGGTCGCTCGGCCGCTCGTTCTTGCGCGTTGGCTTGTCGATCACGCAACTGCGGGCCAGCGGCTTGAGCGCTTCGCTGATGAGGATGTGGTCGATGCGCAGGCCGCGGTTGCGGCGGAAAGCGAAGTCGCGGTAGTCCCACCACGAATAACTCTTCTCGGCCTGCGGGAACAGCCGGTAGGCGTCACTCAGGCCCAGCGCCACCAGCGCGCGCAGGTGGTAACGTTCTTCTTCGGTGCAGTGGATGGTGTCCTTGAGCAGCACCGGGTCCCACACGTCGGCGTCGTCGAAGGTGATGTTGTAGTCGCCCATCAGCACCAGCCTCGGGTGCGTGGCCAGTTCCTCGCGCACCCAGTCGCGCAGGGCCTTGAGCCAGTGCATCTTGTAGTCGAACTTATCGCTGCCCGGCGCCTGGCCGTTGGGAAAATAGGCGCCGATCACACGCACGCCGTTCACCGTACCGGCGATCACCCGCGCCAGCTCGTCGCTGAAGCCGGGGATGTTCTTCACCACGTCGGTGGCCTCGGTGCGCGTGAGCAGCGCCACCCCGTTGTAGGTCTTCTGGCCGAACCACTGCGCCTGATAACCCGCCTCGGCCAGCGCCGCGTGCGGGAACTTGTCGTCGGTGAGCTTGGTTTCCTGCAGGGCCAGCACGTCGACGGGGTGCGCGGCCAGCCAGTCGATCACCTGGGGGAGGCGTACGGAGAGGGAGTTGACGTTCCAGGTGGCTAGTTGCATGGTCATTTCGGGAGTGTCATTGTTGGGATGTTTCTATGCGGTGTCACAACCAGACCCCGCCATGCGGCATCTGAATCGTCGTCGCCGGGCTGTCCCCACCCAGCAAAGCCCCGATGGCGATGCTCAGCAGCGCGATGAAGATGCTGGCGAAAAACGCCGTCCAGAAGCCCGAGACCTTGAAGCCGCGCACCAGTGCCGACACCAGCAGCATCATCAGCGCGTTGATCACCAGCAGGAACAGGCCGAAGGTCAGCAGCGTCAGCGGCAGGGTCAGCACGATCAGCAGCGGCTTGACGATGGCGTTGGCGAAGCCGAGCAGCAGCGCCGACACCACCAGTGCCCCGGTGCTGCTGAACTTCAGCCCGTCGAACACGTGGCTGGCCACCCAGAGTGACACCGCGGTGATGGCCCAGTGCAGGAGGAAGGTGGTCAGGCTGTAGGACATGAAGGATGGTGGTGGCTTGGGTCGGACCGATCATATCGGGCGGCGTGGATGCAGGCGTTCTGTCATGCAAATGCCATCAATCCGACACGCGCTCGACACGCGCGGCTTTCAGACTCCGGTCAACACAAGATCCAACAGACCCAGGAGCCGACCATGAAAGAGCTGCCCAATCCTACCTTCCCGCTGTCTCCGGTCACGCCGGCTTCGCTGCTTCGTGCGGCGTTTCATCGCCGCGACTACGCTGTGGCCCCGCCGCCCATGGTGCACGGCGCCGATACCGGTGCGCCGGTGGGGCGGCAGGGCATCGAAGTGACCTGGGCGAAGCACCAGGACGAAGTCCGACAGGCCCAGCGCCTGAGGTACGAAGTATTCGCCGGCGAGATGGGCGCACGCCTGTCCACCAGTGTGCCGGGCCATGACGTCGACCTGTTCGACGACTACTGCGAACACCTGCTGGTGCGCGACGCCCAGACGCAGGAAGTGGTCGGCACCTACCGCGTGCTCACGCCGGTGCAGGCCCGGCGCGTGGGCAGCACCTACAGCGACACCGAATTCGACCTGACCCGGCTGCGCGCGCTGCGCGAACGCATGGTGGAACTGGGCCGCAGCTGCGTGCATGCCGACTACCGGCAGGGCGGCGTGATCATGGCGCTGTGGGGCGCGCTGGCCGAGTTCATGGTGAGGAACCAGCTCGACACCATGGTCGGCTGCGCGAGCATCCCGATGCTGCACAACGGCGTGGTCAGCGGCGACGCGGCGGTCAGCATCTGGCAGCAGCTCAAGCAGACCCATCTGGCGCCGATCGAACACCATGTGCTGCCGCGCCTGCCGCTGCCGGTGGAGCGGCTCGACGGCACGCTCGACATCGAGCCGCCGGCGCTGATCAAAGGCTACCTGCGACTGGGCGCCAAGATCCTCGGCGCACCGGCCTGGGACCCGGACTTCAACACCGCCGACCTGCCGATGCTGATGCGCATCGCCGACATGCCCTCGCGTTACCGCAAACACTTCCTCGGCCGTGGCCCGCAAGGCCAGCGCGGACTCTGACATGCGTGCCGCCTTCGATGCCACCGCACCGTGGAGCAGCCTGTTGAATGAGGATGCCGGCGCCGGGAAGGACACCGATGGCGACTCCGGTGAAGAGGCCGGCCCGCCGCGCTACCGTGCCATCTTCGTCTCCGACATCCACCTGGGCACACCCGGTTGCCAGGCCGAGGCCCTGCTCGACTTTTTGAAGCACCACCCGAGCCAGAGCCTGTACCTGGTGGGCGACATCATCGACGGCTGGCAACTGCGCCGCAAATGGTTCTGGCCGCAGTCGCACAACGACGTGGTGCAGAAGCTGCTGCGCCGGGCGCGCAAGGGCTGCCGCGTGTTCTTCATCGCGGGCAACCACGACGAGTTCGCGCGCGGCTTCCTGGGCCTGCACTTCGGCGGCATCGAGGTGCAGGACGAGATGGTGCACACCACCGCCGACGGCCGCCGCCTGTGGGTGGTGCACGGCGACGCCTTCGACGCGGTGATCCAGTGCGCCAAATGGCTGGCCTATGTGGGCGACGGCCTGTATGAGTTCACGCTGAAGCTCAACCGCCACCTGAACCGCCTGCGCAACCGGCTGGGCCTGCCGTACTGGTCACTGTCGGCCTACCTCAAGCTCAAGGTGAAGAAGGCTTTGAACTACGTCACCGACTTCGAGGAGGCCGTGGCCGCCGAGGCGCGCAAACGCGGCCACCAGGGCGTGGTCTGCGGCCACATCCACCGCGCCGAGATGCGCGAGATCGAAGGCACCTTGTACTGCAACGACGGCGACTGGGTGGAAAGCCGCACCGCGCTGGTCGAGCACCTCGACGGCCGGCTCGAACTCGTGCAGTGGAACGGCCGCATACGGCAGAAAGACAAGGACAAGGACAAAGCCGTTCAGGTGGTGATGGAGCACCGGGCCGACGAGGTCTCCGCTTGAGGATCGCCCTCGTCACCGACGCCTGGCAGCCGCAGGTCAACGGTGTGGTCACCACCCTGGTGGAACTGGTGCGCGAACTGGGCCTGGCCGGCCACCAGGTCGAGGTGATCCACCCCGGCCTGTTCCGCACGCGGCCTTGCCCTGGTTATGCCGGTATCGACATCGCGGTGCGCCCGCGCCGAGCCCTGGCCCGCATGCTGGGCGCGCTGCAATTCGACGCGCTGCACATCGCCACCGAAGGCCCGCTCGGCTGGGCCGCGCGCGGCCATGCCATCCGCCACAAGCTGGCCTTCACCACCGCCTTCCACACCCGTTTCCCCGAAGTGCTGCAGGCCGCGCTGAAGCTGCCGCTGGCCTGGGGTTATGCGCTGTTCCGCCATTTTCACAAGGCCTCGGCCGGGGTGATGGTGCCTACCGAGGGCGTGCTGCAGCTGCTGGAGCGGCGCGGGTTTCGCCAGTTGCGGCGCTGGACGCATGGCGTGGATGCGCGGCTGTTCGGCTTTGCCGAGACCGTGCAGCCCTATGCGCCGGTCGGCCTGCTGGCGCGGCCGGTGTCGCTGTATGTGGGCCGGGTGTCGTACGAGAAAAACATCGAGGCCTTCCTGAAGCTCGACATCCCCGGGACCAAGATCGTTTGCGGCGTCGGGCCTCTGGAGGCCTCGCTGAAAGAGCGTTTCCCCGCGGTGCGCTGGCTCGGTGTGTTGCCGCGCGAGGAACTGGCCCGCGTTTATGCCACGGCCGATGTGTTCGTGTTCCCCAGCCCGTCGGAAACCTTCGGCCTGGTGATGGCCGAGGCCATGGCCTGCGGTACGCCGGTGGCGGCCTATCCGGTGGACGGGCCGTTCGAAGTGCTGGGTGCGCATGAGGGCCCGGCGCGCGGTGGGGTGTTGCATGAAGACCTGCGCCAGGCCTTCTTCGGCGCGCTGGCCACGCCGCGGCACGAGGCGCGGGCGCGGGCCTTGCATTTCAGCTGGGAGGAGTCGACGCGCCTGTTCGTCGCGCATCTGGTGCCGGCGCATCGCGCAGGCCGGCTGACGCGGCCGATCGAACCGTATCAGGCCGGTGTGTAGGCCAAGCGCACGTAGATGGGCGCGAAGGCTTCGGCCTGGGTGATCTCGATCAGCGTTTCCTTGCCGAGCTCCAGCAGGGCGATGAAGGTCACCACCAGCACGGACATGCCCTTGGCCGGATCGAACAGTTCTTCGAACTCGACGAACTTGCGGCCCTGCAGGCGCTTGAGCACCTGGCTCATGTGCTCGCGCACCGAGAGTTCCTCGCGGCTGATCTTGTGGTGCTGCACCAGCTTGGCACGTTTCAGGATGTCGGCCCAGGCTTCCTGCAGGTCGACCAGGTGCACGTCGGGGAAGCGCGGCTGCAGCGACTGTTCGATGTAGACCTGGGCCTTGAGGAAGTCGCGGCCATATTGCGGCAGCGCATTGAGCCGTGCGGCGGCGAGTTTCATCTGCTCGTATTCGAGCAGGCGGCGCACGAGTTCGGCGCGCGGATCTTCGGGTTCTTCACCCTCGGCCACCGGCTTGGGCGGCAGCAGCATGCGCGACTTGATCTCGATCAGCATCGCCGCCATCAGCAGGTATTCGGCGGCGAGCTCCAGGTTGCGCGTGCGGATTTCTTCCACGTACACCAGGTATTGCCGCGTGAGCCCGGCCATCGGGATGTCGAGGATGTTGAAGTTCTGCTTGCGGATCAGGTAGAGCAGCAGATCGAGCGGCCCTTCGAAGGCTTCGAGGAACACCTCCAGCGCATCCGGCGGGATGTACAGGTCGTGCGGCATGGCGAACAGCGGCTCGCCGTACAGGCGTGCCAAAGCCACCTGGTCAACGACATGGGGCGTGCTGCTGTCGCGCGGCTCCGGCGGCAGGGCCAGATTGGCGGCGTGGTCCGCGGATTTCTTCACATTTGTTATCAAATCAGTAGCCCTGGCGCTTTGACGCTATGGCAATGGCGCCAAGAGCCGATTCGACGACGGATGTGGGTTACTTGACCTGGGTCTGGTAGACGTAGGGCTGCTGCTCGACCTGGGCTTCGCGGTATTCGCGCCAGGCGGCACGGTCCACGCTCTTGTCCCACAGCAGGGCACGGCCGGCGCGTTGCTGCGCTTCGAGATCGGGCTTCTGGGCCTTCAGCTGGTCGATGAACTGCGTGGTGTCGGACTGGTAATCGGGACGGCGAAATATGGACATAGACTTAACCTCTTTGTGCCGATTTTACGGGGGAGTGATGGCAAACAGTTTGTTGAAGAGAATTTGTTCCAGGCTGGGCCTTGCCACGGTGCTGGGCGCGGCCCTGCTGCTGTCGGCTTGCGACCAGCAGCGCATCGACGAACTGGAGGAGGGTGTGGCCACCGAGACCGACGTGCGCACCAAGTTTGGCGAGCCCGAGAAGATCTGGGACGCGCCCGGTGGCGGCCGCACCTTGGAATACAACCGCCAGCCCGCCGGCACGCAAAACTACATGATCACCATCGGCCCCGACGGCAAGATGAGCGCGCTGCGCCAGGTGCTCACGCCCGAGAACTTCGCCAAGGTGCAGCCCGGCATGATGATGGAAGACGTGCGCAAGATGCTCGGCAAGCCGATGAAGATCACGCCCTTCGCGCTGAAGAAAGAGGTCGATTACGACTGGCGCTACCGGCGCGACCAGCAGCAGATGATCTTCACCGTCACCTTCGACAACGACTACCGCGTGCTGCGCACCGGCTCGGTGCTCGATTCACAGGGCGACGGCGGCCACCGATAACGGGCAGCCGCCCGGGTCGCTATTGCCTTCTTAGCGCACGCGCATGCCCGGCTGTGCGCCGGGGAAAGGTTCCAGCACGTAGATGCCGGGGTTGGCCTTGTCGTCGGCATGGCTGCCCGCCAGCACCATGCCTTCGCTCACGCCGAACTTCATCTTGCGCGGCGCGAGGTTGGCCACCATCACCGTGAGCTTGCCCACCAGCTGCTCGGGCTTGTAGGCGCTGGCGATGCCGCTGAACACATTCCTTTCGCGGCCTTCGCCCACGTCGAGCGTGAGGCGCAGCAGCTTGGTCGAGCCTTCGACCGGCTCGCAATTGACGATCTTCGCGATGCGCAGGTCGATCTTGGCGAAGTCGTCGATGGTGATCACCGGGGCGATTTCTTCGCCGCCGGGAATTGTTTTTTCGACTTCCGCTGCGGCTTGTGGAGGGGCTTCGAACAGCGCGTCGAGCTGCTTGATGTCGACGCGCTGCATCAGGTGTTTGTAGTCGCCGATAACATGGCCTGCGCGAAGACGGGTGCCGGCGTCGCCAGCCTGCAGCGGTTCGATCTTGAGGAAGTTTTCAACTTCGGCCGCGAGCGCCGGCAACACGGGCTTGAGGTAGAGCGTCAGCAGGCGGAAGGCCTCGATGCACACCGAACACACGTCGTGCAGATGTGCGCGTGCATCTTCGTTCTTTGCGAGTTCCCAGGGTTTGTTCAGGTCGACATAGGCGTTCACGCGGTCGGCCAGCGCCATGACTTCGCGCAATGCGCGTGCGGTGTCGCGCTGATCGTAGTAGCGCTGGATGGACTCGGCTTCGAAACGCAGTTCTTCGATCAGCGTGATGCCGTCTTCGGACATGGCGCCCAGGGCGCCGTCGAAACGTTTGGCCAGGAAGCCCGCCGCACGCGAGGCGATGTTGACGTATTTGCCGATCAGGTCGCTGTTGACCCGGGCCATGAAGTCTTCGGGATTGAAGTCGATGTCTTCATTTTTGCCATTGAGCTTGGCGGCGATGTAGTAACGCAGCCACTCGGGGTTCATGCCCAGGCTCAGGTACTTCAGCGGATCGAGGCCGGTGCCGCGGCTCTTGCTCATCTTCTCGCCGTTGTTGACCGTGAGGAAGCCGTGCACGAACACCGAGTTCGGCGTCTTGCGGCCGCTGAAGTGCAGCATGGCCGGCCAGAACAGGGTGTGGAAGGTGACGATGTCCTTGCCGATGAAGTGGTACTGCTCCAGTTCGGGGTTGGCCATGTAGGCCTCGTAGTCCTCGCCGCGCTTGTCGAGCAGGTTCTTCAGCGAGGCCAGGTAGCCCACCGGCGCGTCCAGCCACACGTAGAAATACTTGCCCGGCGAATCCGGAATCTCGATGCCGAAGTAGGGGGCGTCGCGGCTGATGTCCCAGTCGCCCAGGCCTTCGCTGGTGCTGCCGTCCGGGTTGGTGCGCACGGTGAACCATTCCTTGACCTTGTTGGCCACCTCGGGCTGCAGCCGGCCGTCTTGGGTCCAGCCCTCCAGAAATTCCACGCAGCGCGGGTCGGAGAGCTGGAAGAACAGGTGCTCGGAGCTTTTCAGCTCGGGCTTGGCGCCGGACAAGGCGGAGTAGGGGTTGACCAGGTCGGTGGGCGCATAGACCTTGCCGCAGACTTCGCAGTTGTCGCCGTACTGGTCCTTGGCGTGGCAGTTCGGGCATTCGCCCTTGATGAAGCGGTCGGGCAGGAACATGTTCTTCTCGGGGTCGAAGAACTGCTCGATCACCTTGCTGGAGATCAGTCCATTGGCTTTCAGTTCGCGGTAGATCTGCTGGGCCAGCGCGTGGTTTTCCGGCGCGTCGGTGCTGTGCCAGTTGTCGAAGGCGATGTGGAAGCCGTCCAGGTACGGCTTGCGCCCGGCGGCGATGTCGGCCACGAACTGCTGCGGCGTCTTGCCGGCTTTTTCGGCGGCAATCATGATCGGCGCGCCATGGGTGTCGTCGGCGCCGACGAAGTTCACCAGGTTGCCCTGCATGCGCTGGTGCCGCACCCAGATGTCGGCCTGGATGTATTCCATGATGTGGCCGATGTGGAAGTTGCCGTTGGCGTAGGGCAGGGCGGTGGTGACGAAGAGTTGGCGTGGCATGGGCTGCGGGCTTTCAGAACAGCCCATGATTTTAGTCGGGGCCTCGCCTCGGGGCCTATTGCTTGCGGCGCACGTAGACCGGATGGAAGGCCTGCGCCTGGATCTCCTGCAGCGTCGGAGCCTCTCCGGCCCACAGCACCAAGACCACGCCGGGCAGGCCCAGGCTGCTTTCCAGCTGCCGGCACAACGCGTAGCGGTGCTGGTCGTCCATGCCGGGCAGCTCGACAAACAGGGTGTAGCAACGGCGCTGCGGAAACTCGCGCAGGTTTTTGCACACCAGCCAGGCGCGGCTCAGGGGCTGGACGCGGGCCAGGTCGGCCAGCAGCTCGCCTTTTTCGTAGGCGTTCAAGTCGTCGCGGGTGATGTTGTGGAAGTACGGGGTGGTGGTGTGTTCGTCCCAGGCGCGTTGCTCGGCTTCACCCGCCTGTTTGAGGCGCTCGCGCCATTGTTTGAGCGGCTGCGCCGCGTCGGGGTCCTGGCGCAGGCGCTCTTCCAGGGCCTGCACCGCTGTTTTGCAGGCCCACCAGCGGTTGGCCATGCTGGAGTCGAACAGCTTGTGCAGGTAGGCCATGCGTTGTGCGTGCTCGGACGCGGGCAGGCCGCGTACCAGGCCGCGCAAGGCGCCGCTGTGCTCGGGGGTGATGGCCAGCGCCCGTTCGTAGTGGGCGCACACGTTGGCCTGCGGGTCAAGGCGGCGCTGCAAGTCGGCCAGCTCGACCATTTCCAGGCTGCTGTTGCAGCCGATGCTGGCCAACAAACTCTGGGCGCGATCACGCATGCGGCCCAGGTAGGCATGGTGCTCTTTCCAGTCGCTGGCCTGGTCTTTGCACCACTGCTGGTCGAATTGCGCCAGCCACTGCGGCGCTTTGGGGCCGAGCAGTGCCACGGCCGATTTGGCCGACCAGGTCGGGAGCCTGGCCGGCTGGTCCAGTGCTTCCAGGCGGTCGCGCAAGACCGGGTGGGTGTCGTCCACGTCGCTGATGCGGCGCAGCGCCTCGCGCAGGGCGGGCTGGGCGAAGCTGTCTTCCGGGGGCAGGGCCAGAGCCTTGGCCATTTCGGCGAACGGGCCTACCGGCAGGGGCTTGTCTGCCGCCTGGCGCCAGTGCCGGGCCCAGAACTCCTGGTGCAGCCAGGCGCCCTTGATATTGATCTCCACCAGCGCGGCCGCCGCGACGCTCTTGCCGACCAGCCGCCCCGAGACGCGGTCGGCTTCGTATTCATCTTGGCGCGCCAGGGCGAAGGTCTTGGCCGCGAAGCGCGGAAAGTACCACTGCAAAAAGCCCTGGGTGGCGGCGGCCACCACGCCGCTGTGGTCGTCCAGGGAGTCGTGCAGCCGCAGCCAGGTGATGCGGGTGCGGTAGATCCATGCGCTCAGGCGGCCATGGTCACCGCGCAAGTGGCCGTATTCGTGCCCCAACACCGCCAGGAAGCGTGGCCGCTCCAGTGCCAATACCAGGGGCAGGCCCAGGCTGAGGTAGTTGACCGCACCGCCAAACAGCCCGAATCGGGGAATCTGGCTGATGCTGGCGTTGAATTCGCTGTTCAGCACCACGTGGTGGATGGGTGGGCCCTTGATTTTGTGGCGGATTTTGTCCAGCGCCTCGAACAGGTGCGGCGCATCCTGTCGCGTGACGGGCAGGCCCTGGGGCGCGTCCAGGCGCAGCCACAGCGCGCGCAGGCTGGACCACAGCAAGCCGGCGGCACCGGCGAGCAGCCAGAATCCATGCAGCCGGATATGGCCGCGCAGCATCGACGTGCCGACCCACCACAGCAGCCCGCAGGCCAGTACGGCGCAGCCGACGACCCAGGCATAGCCCAGCGCCGCAAAGCTGGCCACGCTGCGCCGGTACGCGGCACTGTCGTCGGCACTGGCGTGCTCGCTGAGCCTGACGAGATGGATGAAATCCGCACGTTCCACGCTACCTCCTTGGTGATTCCCAACAGTTTAAATGTGAGGAGGGGCGGTACCCGTTTGTGGGTGGGACCTGCTTGCGCCGCAGGTCCCGGCGCTGCGCTACGCAGCGGGGTGCGCCGGGTCCGCAAGGTGGATTTGCGCGAGCGGGGCCGCCCAGCCAAAGAAGGCGCAGACTTCGGCGCGCTGGCGCTGCGTGTCGGCATAACCCAGCGCCATCAGCTCGCGGGTGAAGGCCGACTCGAACAGCAGGTAGCTGGCCAGGGCCGAACCCTTGGCGGCGTCGGTTTTCGAGGACGCGCCCAGGCCGCCGAGCAGGGTGCGGATGGTTGGCGGCAGGTTGTGTACGTGGTGTTCCGCTATGGCGTCGATGCGCTCCGACGGGGCGATCAGCAGCAGCTCGATCGGGCGCAGCGGGCTGTTGTGGCGCAGTTCCGACGGTATCAGGGCCAGCGTGGTGTTGATGCGCCGCACCCGTTCCACGTCCACCGCCAGCGCGTCCAGAAAGATGCTGGACAGGGCGTGGCCTGCGATCTGCGCCAGCGAGGGGTAGCTGTCGTTGGCCAGGGTGGGAGCCTCACCTTTGGGCTCGGCCATGCGCCCAGCGCCGATCACCAGGACTTTTTCCGCGCCGAGATGGATGGTGGCCGCGACCGGGGCCGACTGCCGCATGGAGCCGTCGCCGAAGTATTCGTCGTGGCCGTGCATGGGTAGCGGCATGGCCGGAAAGACGAAGGGAATGGCGGACGAGGCCAGCAGATGCTCCAGCGTGAGCCGGTCGCGCAGGCCCTGGCGCTGGGTGCGGGTCCAGGCCTGCAATTCGTCGCTGCCCTGGAAGAAGGTCAAATGCTCGCCCGAGCTGTAGCTGGACGCGGTGACCGCCAGCGCCCGCACGTGGCCTTGCGCGATCAGCAGGGGCAGCCGCTCCATCGGCACCATGTGCGCCAGCAGTTCGCGCAGCGGGCGGTTGTCCAGCAGCGAGCGCGGCTGCACCTTGCGCCACTTGGCCAGCATCCAGCCCACCGACAGCAGCGTGAGCCAGCGCGCGCCGCTGCGCATCACGCCGATCGGGTCGGTGCGGTAGACCTGCCCGGCCTCCATGTTCCGCCACACACCGGCGATGCGTCGTACTGCGGCGTCGAAGTCGTCGGCGCCGCAGGCCAGTGCCGCCGCGTTCAGCGCGCCGGCCGAGGTGCCGGTGATGATGGGAAAGGGGTTGCCCGTGCCCCCTGCGCCGCAGGCCAGGCGCAGGTCGGCAATGGCTTCGAGCACGCCCACCTGGTAGGCGGCGCGGGCACCACCGCCGGTGAGCAGCAGGCCGGTGGAGAACGATGGTGACGGCGATGGTGACGGCGCTGCGGGCGGTAGGGGCATGGCCGATTATGAAAGCCGGGGCGGGGCGGGTTCTCAGGGGTTTTCGCTAGGCCTGCGCAGGCTGTCCAGGGTCCTGGCCAGCCATTCGAGCATGCCAGGATCGTGGCTGGTGGCGATGTTGAGGCGCATCCATGGGCTGGGTGCCTGCGACGGTGAGAACAGCGCGCCCGGGGCCAGCAGGTAGCCCGCGTCCAGCGCCAGGGCGGCGAGCAGGTTGGTGTCCACCCCGGTGTGGAACCAGCCCAGAAAACCCGCCTGTGGCTGGCAAAACGATGGCATGCCCAGGTCGTGCATGCGCTTGAAGGTGGGTTCGCGCAAGCGGTCCAGCGCAAGCTGCACCCGCTGGCAATGCTTGCGGTAGCTGCCCTCGGTGAGCGCGCTGTAGACGATGCGTTCGTTGATCTCCGGCGTGGCCAGTGAGGTCAGCATTTTCTGGGTGACCAGGCGCTCCACCATGTCGGCGGGGCCGGCGAGAAAGCCGACGCGGATGTTGGGCACCAGCATCTTGGAAAAACTGCCCAGGTACACCACCCGGCGCAGCTGGTCCAGGCTGGCGAGCCGTGTGGCGGGCATGCCCTGCGGCACGAAATCGGCGTAGATGTCGTCCTCTACCACCAGCATGTCATGTGTCTCCGCGACCCGCAGGATCTGGTAGGCCGTGGCGGCATTGAGCACGGTGCCGGTGGGGTTGTGCAGCACCGAGTTGATCAGCAGCATCCGGGGCTTGTGGGTTTCGGCCAGTTGGACCAGGGCCTGCACGTCCAGCCCCTGCGGCGTGTACGGCACGCCGACCAGATTCGCCCCGATAAGGGACAGCGCGCCGAGCTGCGCCGACCACGCCGGGTCGCCGACCAGCACCGTATCGCCGGGGCGCAAGACCAGGCGGCAGATCATGTCGACGGCCTGCGTGGCCCCGGTGGTGGTGAGCACCTGCGCCGGGCTGGCCTGGATTTCAAGCTCGGTCAGTTTGCGTTCGATCTGCGCCCGCAGTGGTGGATAGCCTTGCGCCAGCGCGCCGTGCGACAGCTGCAGACCCGGGCTGCTGGCCAGCGCCCGCAGGCCGGCCTTGAGCAGATCGCCGCCGCACAACTCGGGCGAGATGTAGCCCGAGCCGGGGGACAGATGGGCTGGGATGCCGCTGGTCATGTTGCGCACCAGCCAGCCCAGGTCGATGGCCTGGGTGCGGGGCGGAGCGGATGTGCGTCGTGCCGGCGGGCTGGGCTGAGGTTCACGCACAAAAAAACCGGCGCCCCGGCGCGCCATCAAATGCCCGCGCGCCACCAGCCGCTCGTACGCTGCGACGACCGTGAAGCGGGACACCCCGCGCTCCACGGCCAGTTGCCGCACCGATGGCATGCAGGGGGGGGATGTTTGAATTGATCCAGACCAAAACAGGTCAAAAACAGGCCGAAAAACCAGGCGAATCAATAACTTACGGTGTTTTGAGGCAAGCGGGTTAGGAACGTTTATTTTGATCCAGTGGCTGACCAAAATGCGGCGCGGTTTGTTCATTAAATGCCCGGCGATTGCCCGCTGTGGTGTCCATTAAATGCCCTGAAATTGTCAAAACAGGGTCTGGCGCCTACACTTGGGGCAAGCCGGTGGACTGGAAATGCACCATGCCCCGCGTAGCTCTTACGCGATTATGAAGACGTCGCGCTCTTCCCGGCCCCCTTCTCTCATAGCTTTCCGACCAGCAGCATGTACTGGCCGGACTTCAGCAAATCAGGCTTCGACGCCGCTCCCAAACTCACCACCGACAGCGCCGTGCCGTATTTCGAACTGACGTTCGGCCGCAGCACGATCTTGGGCACGGGTGTCGGCGTGATGCCGGTGCTGGCCGTGTTGTAGTTGCCTTGCGGCACCACCACCAGCGTCTCATTCTTCACATCCCACAACACGGCACGGTAATTCCGGAAGTTCTCGGGCAGCGCGTCGATCCAGTCGTCGGGCCAGGCTTGTTGCGGCTTGGCTTGGGCCTTGTGGGCACCGGTCAGGTGGATGGTCTTGCGGTCAAGCACGGCGACGGCCGTGGATTGCAGGTCGAGGGCTGGCACCTGGTCGGCCAGGGCCTGCAGCGTGGCGCTGTCGAGGAAACCGACGATCTGCGCGGCGCCGGTCGGTTTCGCAGTGGCTTTGACGGTGCTTCGAAAGGCTTTAAAACCGTCGTTCATCACCTTTTCAAACGCCGGTGAAATGGTTCTGTCCACCACGATGCCCTGCAACTCGCGCGGCAGGCGGGCCAGTTTTTGACCGAGGGCCAGCTCGGGCGACAGCCAGCTCTGGCCGACGTTGTGGTCCCAGCCCGGATCAATGCCGATAGGCACGCGGTCTTTGATTTCGCCGTCGCGGGTGATCACCTCGCGGGTTTTGTTGTCGAACGGCTGCGCCACCTGCAGGTCTTTGCTGTCCAGGTCTGTCTGGCTGTAGGCGCGCACGGTGCAGCGGCATCCCCAGCCGTTCGGCGGGTAGTGGGTTTGCCAAAACACGTCATCGACCGCGTAGATCAGTCCGTTCCACATGCGGTGCTGCGGGCGCACGCGGGCATCGCCGGCCGTGCGGTACTGCAGGAAGGGCCGGCGATCCTTGCCGGCCTGAATCTGCGACCAGCGGCCGGCCATGTGGGCCGAACGCATGTTGGTGTCGAAGATCACGGACGTGCGCCAGCCGCGCTTGCCCTTGTATTCCCAGCCGTGGTCTTGCACGGCCTTGTCGAAGTCTTTACGGAACGCGGTGATGGTGGTGCCGTTTTCGATGGCGGAGGTGAGCGATTGATGGATGTCGCGCACCAGGTCGGCCTTCGTGGCGCCGGTCACGGTGAACACCTTGGCGTGCACGGGGCCGGCCAGATCGTCCCAGGCCTGGCTGGTCTCGGGCAGCTTGGCCTTGAGGTAGTCGATGGCCTCGCTGAACTTGACGTTGAACCCACGCACCTCCAGCGGCTCAGCCATTCAGGCTCTCCATGCGGCTGGCCCGGGCGATCTCCAGACCGAGCTGGTGCGCCAGGCGGACTTCGATCAATGCGCCCTTCGACCTACGCCAGTTGGGCAAGGTGGCGACGTGGGTGCAGGTCAGCAACTGGGCCAGCGACAGGCGCATGTAGGCGGTGTGGCTGCCGCAAGGTGGCGCCGGGTTCTCGGCCGGGTTTTCGACGTGGTAGCCCATGCGGCGCAGCCGTGCGGCCTCGACGTTGAACGCTGGGTAGTTGAACTCGGGAAGGCCGGTCATTGGACCTGAGAGAAAAACGCGGGTTTTCAAAGCTGGCTCCTGTGCGGTGCCTTGCCACCAGGCAAGACAAACCAAAACGTGACGCAAGGCAGGGCATTGATGCACCAGCGCCGATTGAATGGGGAGTAATGCGCGCCGATCCACCAGGCGCTCTTGTTGATCAGTACGCCGCAGGTCTTCATGCCGCGTTCGTGGCGGCACCACGCAACATCGAGTAGCTCAGTGCCCGGTCGAGAACCTCGCGCAGGCCTTCGTCGTCCACCTCTCCGACCACGTCGGCCAGCGCATCGCGGAACTCGGCGAGCGTCTTGCCGGCCTGTTCGAACTCGACCAGCATGCGGTAGATGGGCGCGATCATCTTGTCTTCGATGACCTGGTCGGCCGCGTCGGCCGCGAGCTGGATGGCCTCGTCTTCGGTCATGCCTGCGGCCTTGGCGAAGGTGAAGCCGGCCAGGGCAGAGAAGTCGGCCGGTGCAGGATCGGCAGACGTTGGATCGGCTGGCACTGTGGCCGACTTGGTGGGCCGCAGCGCGTCGGCGTCGTCCTCGGCTTCCGGGATGTCCAGTTCGTCCAGCATGGCCTTGCGGCTCGGCTTGGCGCCCATGTCGGCGGCGATCTTGTAGGTCTCGGCCCGATCCTTGCCAGCCACCGTTTTCTTGAAGAACTCCAGTCGAGGCGGCGCGATGCCATCGCCGAAGTTGAACAGCGTGATCCATTTGAAAATCTGGCTCATGCCAGCGGCGGCGATATCGCGGTCGGAGTCGTGGACTTCGTTCTGTCGATCCTTGGCCGTGTCGGCCGCAGCACGCGAGCCGACCGTGAGCTGCTCGCCGATCATGGCTTGGCTGGTGAGTGCCTTGCTCATTTCGCGGTTCGCCAGCGTGATCAGCCGCTCCTGCGGCAGATCACTGCCGCTACCCGTGGGCGTGAGCAGCTCCAGGCCGGTGCCATCCTTCGCCACCACGTAGCCGGCCTCGATCATGCCGGCCAGGGCTTCTTCCAAGCGGTCGATGTCTTCCGGGCTCGAACCTTCGGGATAGCGGCCGATGGGCCACGGCAGGCCGTGCCGCTCGCAGTACTTGACGAAATAACGCCAACCGCCGGTCTTGAACGTCCACGGCCAGAAGCACGAGCTGAGCAACGCCACGCCATAGGGGTTGTCGCTGGTCGGCATATGGCGCGAGATCACGAGCTGGTAAGGCTCGACGGGCGCGCCCAGCAGGTTGCCCCGGCTCACCAGCAGCGGATTGCCCATGGCATCGAATTTGACACGCCGGCCTGGCCGGTCGATCACCTCGGTCGGCAGGTATTTGCCATCGACCAGGTTCCAGACCACTTCGTGCGGGCGGTAGCCGGTGAGAATACAGGCGCACATCTGCCACATGACTTCCAGCCAGTCGGCCATGGTGTTGGGCGGCGCGTTCTCCATCCATTGCTGGCACAGCTCACGCGCCGCATCGCTCTTGCCGTCGCCTTCGTTGCCCGAGACGATGCGGTATTCGTGCGAACGAAACGAGCCGCGGATCGACCGCACCTCGCCGATCACGTGGCCGTCGGCCAGGATCGACTGGTAGACCTTCTCGGCCACGCCCATTTCGCGCAGGATCGGGTCTGGATTGGGCAGCGCATGCATCGCGCCGAAGAAGCGCTGCGGGTCGCTGTTGGCGTCGGCAATTGGTTTGCCCAACCAGCCTTTGATCGACTGGACCATTCCACGTAGAGGCATCATTTTTTGCGTTTTCCAAGTCGAGGGATAGAGATACCGCCTGCTCGCGACACGGCCAGTTTCCAAAGCATTTCCAATGCGTCGGGGCCGTCGTCATGGTCGGCTTCTGGCCAGTGTTTCAACTGGCTGTTCAGAACCGTGTGGGCTTGTCTGAAGCGAATCAGGCCGTTGTTGACGTGAGGGCTCAAGCTCTCAATGCGCAGGTCTTTGTCACTATGGGGATTTACAGGCACTGCAGGCACCGGTATGCCTTCGGCTGCTGAGCGCTTTACCAGTTGCTGGCGCATAAATTCTTGGAACTGAATGCTCTCGAATGCCCAGGCCAAACAGGTGTATTCCTTCTGAAAATTGATGATGTGGCTGATCTGTAGGTCTGGCACGCGCCGCGCCACGATGGCCTCGATCACGTCCAGAATGCCGTGCGCTCGGTCGAATCCGCCGACTAGGGTGGCTGCGGGATCGCGCTTCTTGTTGTTCCGCCCCAGGCTCGGATCGTGGGAGCCGTAGAACACCCAGTCACGGAAAGGCTGCACCCAGAATTGCATCGTCTGGAAGAACGAAGCCTCCTGATTGGTCGGGTCGTTTTGATACTCGCAGTCGAAGGCGTGGTGATCGCCCGCCCGGATTTGCATCAAACGCAACAAAGGTCGCATCGTCGGCCAGCTCACGATGGCACCTTCGTCCATTTCCGCTTTGTTCTCGCGGTAGAAAGCGTCCGACTCGGACTCGGCTTCATCATCGGGCTCTTCGTCCTCATCAACCTTGGCATTGATAAAAAGCTCTTCCCATTTTTGCCAAAGGTCCATGCGGTCCGGCCAGCGGATCACGGCCTTGAATTTACGGCGTGTACGCCATTGCGGATTGCTATGAAACCGGTTTGCGGCAGAGTCATAGTGAAGGATCGTGTTGAGGTACAGCACGTCCATCGAACCATCTGGCGGGCCGAGCGGGAGAACCACCTTTGTCACCCAGTCTTCCACCTTGTCGCGCTGTTCCTTGCTCCGCACGTTCTCGTCGTTCTCGATGTCGTCGAGGAACACCATGTCAGGCCGGTACGGGCCGTGACGCAGACCGCGCATGCGCGTGCCCGAGCCGAAGGCCTGCACCTTCACATTGCCGCGCGTGACGATCACGCCCGCGTTCCAGACACGGCCCGCGCCCGTCAGCTCGGGGTAGTCCATCTGAAGCCGAGGATTGCTTTCCAGCTCCACCTTCACGGCTTCGAGCATGGTGGCGGCCTGGCTCAATGCGTCCATCACCAGCGGGATGAAGTGCTTGCGCTGGGTGACCACCAGCCAGATCGTGCCGAGCTGCGTGCCCAGCGTGGACTTGGCCTCGCCACGCGGCGCGGAGGCGTTGATCAGCTCGCCGGTGGGCTTGTCCACCATCTTCGGGAAGGTGCTGTACAGCCACTTCTGAAAGACGGAGGGCTCACCCTTCACGTAGTGCGGGAAGTAGGTCTTGCAGAAGAAATCGTAGTCGTAGTGCGCACGCGCGACCCGCTCCGCGCGCGCCGTCGGGTCGGTGCGGAAGCCGTCGCATTCGGCTTCCATCAGCTTGCGCTGCACCTCGGCATAGGCCCGCAACTCGGCGAGGAAATCCTTGTCTTTGAGGAGGCGGATTTTCTTGGCCATCAGGAAGGCCTCCGGCATCGTGCTGCCAGCTCTGCCAGCCATGCAGCCAGAGGCGGCGGCGTTTGCTCGCGCTCGGCTTTAGTTACCTCCGGACGCCATCCCGCCATCCCCTTGCGCAGCCTCGTGCCATCCTTGCGGCGCATCCTCGACTGAGCAATCACGTGGGTGGCATCGCCCAACCGAAGCGGGATGGTCGGCAGGTCACGCGGAACGCAACCGACGATGTACAGCCAAGTCATTTTCTCGGCCTTGTGACCCCACCAACTCTGAGATATCGGCAGCGTCCACCCACCCCATGCATCGATGGCACCCGGACGCGGCAGACCAGCCGCGGCCCACAGCTTGGAGTCCTTCGGATGTTCCAGCACGCCGCCGAAGCGCCTGACCTGGGCTACCGCGAAAATGGCCAGGTCTTTTTCGTCGGCGCGAGGTTTGGCGAAATAGAACAGCTTGCCCCACGCCCTGCACGGTGGATGTGCCACAACAGGCACGCCGCCGGGCCACTTGCGAGCATCGCGCTCGGCGTCCCATACATCGACGCCAGGTAACGTCTTGTAGACGCTGTCCGCGCGCGCAAAAAGGACGGCAACCTGACTCATGCACCGCCCCCGAACTCGCGCACAAAATCTTCGCCCGATGCCTCGGTGATCTCCAGGAACTGGCTGCGGAACTTCGGATGGTGCTGGCCGATGAAGGCGTTGAGGAACTTCATCACGTCCATGGCGACGGCAAGACGGTTCGCGTTCGGCATGGCGCGGCTGGCGGCGCTGATCGCCTTGTTGTAGCCATCCATCAGGCGCACCAGGATGTCGGCCTTCTTGTCGGCGGGCATCTTCTTGTCGTCCTTCATGAGCTGCAGCGTGCTCATGAACTGCGTTGCCAGTTCACCCAGCACCTCGTTCGCCATTTCTTCCACGCCGCTCTTCGTCATGCGGCGGGCGTTGCGGGCGATCTCCCAGTCGTCGCCCTTGTCGGCGTCGGTGCGCTTCCAGTTGCGGGCGGTGTTGTAGGGCACGCGGCAAGCCTCCGCAGCCGTGGACAGGGGCATGCCCTGCACGTACTTGGCCTTCAGCTTGCTGCGGGTGGACTTGTCGTAGGCCATGGGGTCAACGGCTCCCGAGGTACTTGATGAGCTCAACGGCGCCGGCCATGATGGCGCCAGAGAACGCACCGCCGCCTGCTGCCTTCAGCGCCGTGCCGCGTTCGTTGTCTTCGACTTTGTCGAGCCGGGCCTCGACGCCGGTGATGCGGCCTTCGATGGCATGGCGAAAGTCGTTGATGCGCTGGTGCGTGGAGTCATGGTTCTGCTGCATCAGTTGCGTCATGGCCGTGAGCTGGCCCTGAACCTGTGCAAGCTGCACCAGCACTTCGTTGTTTTCGCTCATTTGCAAGTCCGTTCAAAAATGGTTTGACAGGCAATACAGCGAATTGCGTAGGGCGCTGCCAGACGCCTTTCGCGGGGGATGGGTTCGCCACAATCTTCACAATCGTCTTGGCCCGCGCCCTGCACTTGCGCGCTCGCCAGGTACAGGGCCTGGTCGCGGCGCGACTGTGCAAGGTCGCTGGCTTGTTCTAGAAACTTTTCGTCCACTGCGTACAGCCTTTGGTATCGACTTCAAGGAATGCCAGCAGGCCGCACATCTGCGCGGCCAGTTGGTGGTAGGCCTTCGCCACCGCCTGGTGGTTGCGCTCCAGGTCCGGCACCTGGCCCGACTTCGCCAGCGGCAGAGGTGGCGGCACCACGGTCAGGTTCGCGGGGGGCGGCACCGGGATCGGCTCCGCCGAGATTGGCGGAATTCCAGCGGCGCAAGCGCTCAGCAGGCAGCACGCAGCTGTCCACAGGATCAGGTTTTTCATCGGAGGCCTCTCGGGCTAGTTGGTCGAAAACGGTGTCGATGGCCTGGCGCGCGGCTTCGCGCTGCTGGCCGGTGGCGCCCGCGCGGGCGATGTCGGTTTTGGCCTTGGCCTTCACCTTCACCTCGGCCTTTTGAATACCCTTGGCCTGGGTGACTTCACACTCCGCCTTGCCTGCGCGAAAGCCCATTTGGTGGACGCCATACAACGCGGCCAGCAGGGCCGCCACGAGCAGCAGCACAAGGGCTAGCTTGGCTTCTGCTTTCATGGATTGCCCCCGGTAGCATCAGCTACACCGGTGTTTGGCCCGCCTGGATCAACGCTGGTGCACGAGCCCGGCCCCCACCCCAAATAGAGCGGCTCGAACGTCAGCAGGATCACGGCGGGATAGTGGGCGTTTTCGCGCTGGCTCGCAGGCGTGACACCGGGGTTGATGTCGCAAGTGCGGCCCATGCACAGGCCAGGCGCGGCGCTGAGCTTTTGCCGCTTGTAGACCCAGCCCAGGCCGCCGTTGTAGGCACTGAGCGCGAAGGCCATGCGGTCGCAATCGCTCTCGGCCTTGATGCGCAGCCACAACCATTGGTCGTAGACCACCAGGGCGCGCATGGCCCATGTCGGGTTCAGGGGCGCTCGCTCGGCCAGGTCTGGCGACATGCCGCCGATCCATTGGGCCGTGGCGGGCATGAACTGGGTGAGGCCGACCGCCCCCACCGGGCTACGGGCATCGGCGCGCCAACGGCTTTCTTGGTGGATTTGCGCGGCGAAGGTGGCGACGGGTGCCTGCAAGCCCCAGACGCGCTGTGCCTCGCGCTTGAGGGTGCGCTTGTGCTGCTGGGCCTGGGGCGGGATTTCGGCGGCGTAGGCCTGGCCCGCGAACACGCTGTACGACACGACCAGCAGCAGGAGGGTCAGCAGGACGGCACCGATGAACCGAAACTCCGAGCGCATCAGCTCGGCTTCGGTGCGGTGGTAGTCCTCCAAGCCTTGCAGTTGCTCGGGCGTGGGGATGCCGGGCGGGGGATTCATGCGCCCAGGCCCACGCAGATCAGCGCGGCGGCAACGATGATGGCGCGGCGGATCATGGCCATGCCGTAGTCGCGCCCCGAGACCAGTTCGGCCGTGGCGAACTCTTCGACCGGCGCGCCCTCGGGCGCCTTGTCTACTTCTTCCAGCTCGGGCAGCAGGTATTCATGCGGCCGGTCGTAGGGGAACAGAGCCCGGTCAAGCCAGTAGCCGCCCCAGCCACCGAGGGACAGCAGGTGCGCCTTGTACAGCGACACGGCGATCAGGTTGCCGGGGAACTTGGCTTGCACGAAGAGCGCGATGGCCGAGAGCAGGATTGATGCGATGAGCCAGGGAAGAAGGCGAGTGAGGTTGCGCGACATGGGCTAACTCCAGAAATGAAAAAGGGCTTCTGAGAAGAAGCCCTAATGTCTGGAATTAGCGGGGTTGGGTCATGGTGAAGTGTTTCACCGTCGGGCCGGTTTCAGGTGTCGTGGTCCTTCGCCGCTTTGCGCACGTAGTCGAGCAGGTCGCCACCGACCACACCGGCTTCGAACTCACGGTAGCCGCGCTGGTGGACGGCCGCGCCGATGGCGATCAGTTGCCACAGCTCTTGCTCGGTCAGCTTGGGGGCGATTTCCGACAAGCGCAGCGCGTACACGGCCAGCAGGTCGGCCCAGTTCGTGAACTCCATCGGCTTGGTCTCGGCCATCATGAGTTGCACCAGGTCGGCGGGCTTGGTTGATGGAAACGCCATGGTTGTCTCCCGAGTTAGTAACTGCCCCAGCTCACCACCACACCATTCATGACGTGGAAGTAGGCGCCCGCGCCCTGGTAGGTGCTCACCACGCCATCGGCCCGGTTGATCTGAGCCGTGAGCCTCACAGCGGTGACACATACCTTCACGCGTTCAATGTGCATGCCCACGCGGGGTGACTTGTAGTCGTCGCCGCACCGTTCCTTGGTGGCGGCCAGGACGGCTGCGGCTTTATCTGCAGCTCGGCGATCAGCCGCGGCTTGCGCTCGGTCTTCCGCCGCCATGCGTTTTTCGATTGCATCCCTTCTTTCCGCTTGCTCCGCCAGTTGCTTCTTACGCGCGGCGGCCCGCTCGGCTTGTTCTTCTTCCTGTGCCTCTCGCTGCGCCTGCCGCCGTTCATCCGCATCTTGCGCGGGTGTGCGGTACATCGAGCAGCCCGCTCCACGGCACATCCCATTGCTGAACTGCTGCGCGAATGCGGGGGCCATGACGCCGAGCAGCAGTGCAGCCGCCCACCTTGCCAAGATGGCTTTGTTCCATACAAGTTGCGGCATCGGTCAGCCTTTCGAGTTCGCGCACTGTGCGGCGTACATCCGGTATTTGGTGTTCAGCTCATTCCAGTATTTCAGGTGCCGCGCGGCCTCGGCCTGGGACTGCGCCTCCCATTGCATTTCGATGTTGATGGGCATGGCGCGAAGCATGCCCGATGCGTCGAAACAACCCGTATCCGCTGGGCCGGCTGCAACCTGTGCATTGAGGCTTTCAGCCTGGGCGCGCAGGTCGCGCAAGCGGGCCTTGTCCGCGGACTGCCGCACGGTTTCGAACTGCTCATGCAGAGCGTCCATTTTTTTCGCCACGGGCGGGGCGGCATGGGCCGAAAACGAAGCGATGAGGATTGCTGCTATGGCGATGGTTTTCATGTGTGTTTACCACTCGTGAGTTGAAGCCCGGACCCGGCCGACGATGGACACGCTGTCCGTCTTCGCCAAATCGATATCGTAAGTTGGGTAGTCCGAATTCGCGCTGCTCACGCGCAGCAAACCTTCGGGCAAAAGCTGGCAGTACTTCACGAGCAGCTCGTCTCCCTGCAGCAGCACATAGGCGCGCCCGCTCTTGGGCAGGGTGTCGCTGATGTCCACCAGCACCTTGTCGCCGTCGCTCAGCCTGGGCTGCATGGACTCGCCCACCACATCGATCACGCGCAGGTTGGTCGGTGACAGGCGCTTGCTGGCGAGCCACTTGCGGCTGAAGGCCAGACCGTCGATTTCTTCGTGGTCGCCATTCAACGCGCCAGGGCCGGCGCTGGCTGCTACCGCGTGCGAGGCGATCACCACGAAGTCGCCATCGTTGCCGCCCATCTTTACGCCGGTGATCACGTAGTTCACGTCCATGCCGGCTTCGTGGGCGCGCTTCAGGTATTCGGCATCCGGTGCGCGGTCGCCAGATTCGTAGTTGAACTGCGTGGTTCGACTCACCCCGCACAGGACGCCGAAGTCCGTGGGGGCAATGCGCAGCCGCGTGCGTTCCGCTTTGAGACGTTCTCCCATTTCGACGTTCACAGACGTGTACTCCCGTGTTGCATTTTTGGTTCACGGTCAATTCACGGTGAATCCAAGGCGTGGAATATACGTTCAACAACGCGGACTCGTAAGGGAAAACTCCTACAAAAGGTGAACGCTTCGTCTCAATTTGCAACCAAATTCCCGAAATCTGTACTTTCTTCTTGCAAGTACCGTTTTGTGGACTCATAATCCATCACAGTTCAATAACTGGCATTGCACAGTCAACGGAGATACAGATGGGAAACAGCAAACCGCGCGCCGAAGCCGCTGGAATCAGCCCCGATTCCGCCAAGCAAGCCCTTTACGCGAAGGGCATCACCCTGAAGGAATTCGCAACCCGCCACGGCTTCAAGTACCGCACCGTGAGCGAGGTGGTGCGTGGCGTCAACAAAGGTCTGTACGGCGAGGGCCACAAGGTCGCCGTGAAGTTGGGCATCAAGTGAAGAAAGAAACCGAAATGGCAAAGAAACAAGCAACTGAAGTGGTCGAGGTCAAAACGGCGAACGTTGTCCGATTTGAGATCAGCGATGAGATCGTGTCGTACGCGGCCCGTCTTGGTGCCGATCTCCGTGCCCCCCTGGAAGACCGGGCGGACCGCGCAGCCGAACACATGAACCGGTCGCAACGCCACGAACTGGCAACGGGATTGCTGCTCGGGTCTATCAAGGCGGAATGCGAGCATGGCCAGTTCCTGAGCATGCTTGAAGAGCGGGGTTTCGAAGAGCGCAGCGCTCGCCGTGCGATGCAGTACGCACAGTTCATCCTCTCCCGTTCAGACGACGAGCGTGAATTCCTCGTGGGTCTGCCGAAGACGAAAGTCATGGCGCTGGCTGGTGCCGATCTGGAGGTCGTGGACGACATCCTGGAAAACGCCGATGGCGACATCGCCGTGCTCGGCGTCCGACAGCTTCGCCTGGAACTCCGCCGCCTTCAGGCCGAGAAGACCAATGCCGAAGTGGACCGCGACAAGGCCGTCGCCGAGCGCGATGGCCTCTCCAAACAACTGCGCAAGCGGCGCCGTGACGAAGAAGACAACGACGGCGTGCCGCTGGTGATCGCCGACGTGCGGGCCGAAGCCGCCGCCCTGGTGAAGAAGGCCGAGCTGGCGCTCACCAGCCTGTACCCGCTCGGCGTGGAAATGGCCGGCCTGGGCGGGCATGACGAAGCCGGTGTGTGGGTGCAGCCCAGCATGCGCCTGGCGCTGTCCGGCCTGGTGGCCCTGCGCGTGCAAATGGATGGGCTGATCGGCAGCTACGTGCAGGCCCTGGGCGACAAGGCCGACAAGCTCAAGAGCCACCCCGACAGCCTGGCCTTTTTGGACGCCAGCGAGATCAAGACCGTGGCCGAGGACTGGGAGCGCCTGACCGCGCTGCACCAGCACGAAGCTGCCCTGCGTGCCCACGAGCGCGATCAGGCCAAGCCCAAGGGCAAGGGACGCCCGAAGGCAGCGCCTGAAGCGCCCAAGGTCTGAGCCCACCGATCACCCACCCCCCAACAGGTGACCACATGGGCTCAGTCCTCAAACTTGCGAACGACGTGCGGCAGATGAACGATCTACCCGCAGCGCTGAATGCCGACCCCTGGGCGACGGCCAGCGAAGAACAGCGCCGCGTGGCGGGCTTCCGCGAAGCCCTGCTGCAGCCGCTGGCCGACCTGGTGAACCAGGGCACCAGCATCAACCGCGCGGCGGGCCTGCTGGTGGCCCAGCTCGCCAACGGCACGGCCGAGATGCGCATCAAGCACATGGCCGCCATGCTGCACGCCGATGGCGCAATGAGCATGCCCACGGCCAAGCGCTGGCTGTCGGCCTACCTCAAGGGCGGCAAGACCGCGCTGCTACCGAGGCACACCGGCCGCGTGCGGCAGGACTACGGCTGGGAAACCCGCGCCGTGGCGCTGTACAACCTGCCGGGCAAGCCAGGTTATGCGGACGTGACTTCAAAGCTGATCCAAGAAGGCTTTGAAGACGTGACCGAAAGCCGGGTGAAGCGCTACCTGAAGGCGCTGCCGGCCACGCTGGGCAAGCTGAGCCCGGCGCGCATCGGGCCGCACTTGCACCGCCTTACGCGGCAGAAGTTCCAGCGGCGCAGCCTGGCCGAGGTGCTGGTGGGCGAAATCTACGCAGGCGACGGCCACACGGCCGACTGCTACGTTGCGGACCCGAACACCGGCAAGCCGTACCGCCCGGAGCTGACTTGCTGGATCGACATCAAGAGCAGTTATCTGGCTGGCTGGTGGCTCAGCGAAAGCGAAAGCACCGAGTCCACCCTGTTCGCCATGAGCCATGCCATGCGCATGTTCAACCACGTGCCGGCCTGGGTGTATGTGGACCGGGGGCCGGGCTATCGCTCCAAGTTGCTGAGCGAGAAAGGCACGGGCTTCTATGACCGCTTCGACATCGGCCTGATCGGCGCGCTGCCGGGCAACCCACACGGCAAGGGCTGGATCGAACGCTTCTTCCGCACGGTGCGGGACAAGCACGACAAGTTCTTCGCCAACGGCACGGTGTACTGCGGCGACGACATGGCGCCCGAGACCAACCGCCGCCTGAGTGCCGACCTGGCGATGGGCCGGCGCACGCTGCCGAGCCTGAAGAGTTATGTGGACAGCTTCACGGCCTGGCTGGAGCACTACCACGACCAGCCGCAGGACAAGCTGGACGGCCGCACACCCGCCCAGGTGTGGGCCGGGCTGCAGCCGGTGCCGGTGGAAAGCGGCATGGACGCCATTGTCCGGCCTCGCGTTGAGCGCACCGTGCGCCGCCAGACGATTCAGCACCAGAAGCGCTTCTATTACGCCGAGGCACTCGCACTCTTCGATGGCCAGAAGATGGTGATGGAGTACGACTTGCACCACGACAGCCATGTGTGGATTTTCGACGGCAAGGGCCGCTTCGTGGCCGAAGCCCGCCTGGTCAACACCATCGGCGTGCTGCCCACCAGCCGCCTCGAAGAAGGCCGTGATCGCCGCCTGGCCGGACAGCTCAAGCGCCTGGAACGCAAGGTGGACGAAGCCAAGGCACGGCGCAACGACCCGATCACCGCCAGTGACCAGGCCGCAGCCATCGAGTCCCTGCAGCCACTGCTGCCCCCCGCCCCACCGCCGCCGCCCACCAGCGCGGATGTGATTGACATCGACGTACTGAACTGGAGGAACGACAAGTGAGCACCCCCCAAGCACAAACCTCGCTGCCTGGCATGTCCAGCGGCAAAGTGAATGCGGCCTACACGCCGCAGGACATCGACAAGATCGGCACGGTCAAGCGCTGGCTGGACGACAACGCCAAGAGCCGTTCGTGGTTGTCCAAGAAGTCGGACATCCCGAGCGGCACGCTCAGCCAGATCATGAGCGGCAAGTACGTGAGCAGCCCGACGCGGCAGCTCAACCAGGTGCTCTCCGTACTGGAGACGGAAACCGAGCGCCTGAAGGACGGCACGCCCGGCTATGTGAAGGGCAGCGTGCACTGCTTGATGAAGGTGGTGTGCGACCGGACCCGCAAGCACGCGAACATCGGCGTGGTGACGGGTTATGTGGGCGTGGGCAAAACCCGCTTCGGCAAGGAATACCGTGCCGCGCACCCGATGACGCTGATGGTGGAAGCCAGCCCGCACATGACGCCTGGCGTGCTGCTCACCGAGCTGCTGGAGCAACTGAACAACGCGGTGCCGCCCGGGCTGGACCGCAAGTTCCGCGAGCTGACCCGCGTGCTGCGCGGTACCAACTACCTGCTGATGGTGGACGAAGCCGAACGCCTGAGCAGCAGCGCCCTGGAATACCTGCGCCGCATCCGCGACATGGCGACCGTGGGCGTGGTGCTGATGGGCACGGAGAAGCTCACCGCGCTGATCAAGCCGCAGCACGGCCAGTTCGACCAAATCCGCTCACGTGTGGGCATGTGGCCCAAGACGATTGAAGGCATCACCCGCGACGACGCCGACGACATGGTGCGCGCCGCACTGGCCGACATGGGCGACGTGCCCGACGACATGCTGGACGCGCTGTGGGCCTACTGCGACGGCAGCGCCCGCGTGCTCAACGAAAACCTGATCGGCGCCCTGCGCGACTACGGAACTGGCCGTGCCCTCACCGCCGATCTGGTTCACAGCCTTGCCAGCAAGGTGCTGTTCATGGCCCGCCCGAAGATTGAAGGGGTGAAATGATGCGCCCTCTTGGATGGATCAAACGCCGGGCGCGCCGCCTGATGCGCTTCTATGGGCTCACCAGCCGCCGCGTGGCGGTAATGGAGGCCGCAGGCGACTACCGCCGCTTCGTGGGCATGCCGCTCATTCTGGTGCAGGGAGGGCGCTGACATGGGACGCCACATCGACCATGAAACCCTGATGCTGTGGGTGCGCCTGGTGCAGGCCGGGGACTACCACACGCCGAGGCAAATCCGCGAGGTCTGGTATCCGAACCTGACCACGCACGAGGTGCGCGACATGCTGGAGCGCCTGACCGCGAACCGGATGGTGCGCCAGAAGCGCGAGGCCTGCAAACACACCGTGTACGGCGTGACGACGCTGTGCATCGCCCCGCCCGGCTACGCGCACATGATGCAGCCAGCCGGCCGCCAAGGGGCCGCAGCATGATGGCCCGCATCTTCCGCCAGGTGTACCTGCTCGCCATGCGCTGGCTGTGCTTCTTTGCCTTGGCGCTGTGCCTGGCCGTGCTGGCCGGCACGGTGGCCATGGTGGCCTCCGTCGTGGGCTCGGCATTGCTCGCAGTGTGGGCGCTGGCCGACGCCGCGGTGCCGCTGACGCTGGGCGCGCTGGACTCACTCTGCGCGCTGGGAGGCTTGTTATGAGCCTCATCAACACCTGCCAGGTGTGCGGCGCCGAAGAGAGCCTGGACGGCCTGCTGCTGCGCATGATCGAAGACGACACGGTGCGCCGGCTGATCGGCGACGTGATCACCAAGAGCTTTCCGCTCGGCGGGCTGGTGGTGCGCTACCTGCGCCTGCACAAGCCCGAGAAACAGAAGCTGCGCATGGGCACCGTGGGCAAGCTGCTGATGGAGCTGGTGCCCGACGTGCAGCGCGCCGCCATCGAGCGCAACGGCCGCATGTGGGCCGTGAGCGAGGCGCAGTGGCAAGCCGCCTTCCAGGCCGTGTTCGACCAGGCCGGCAAGGGCACGGTGGTGCTGCCGCTGCAGGGCAATGGCTACCTCTACAGCGTGCTGATGCGCCTGGCCGACCGGGCCGAGGCCAAGCAAGAGGTGCAGACCGAGGCCGAGCGGCGGCACGGGCCGAAGCACACCGCGAGCATGCCTAGCAACGTACCGGACATCGTCGCCGTGCAGCAGTTCGCTCAGTTCGGCGGCAAAGACCCTGCGCTGGCGAAGCTGGACGAAGACAGCAAGAAGGCCGCACCGATGCCTGAGTCGGTGCGCGAGCGCATCGCGGCACTGAAGCGCGGCAGCGCCACTAATTCCACCAACCAAGAGCAACCATCAAAGGACCAAGCATGACGACTGAAAACACCATCCCCCCGGGCTATTGGGCCGATGCCAATGGCACGCTGACGCCGGTCAGCAAGATCAAGGAAATCGACAAGGACCGCAGCCGCACGGTGGAAGAGCTGTGCAACCAGGCCAAGGCCGAAAGCGCGCGCCTGGCCGGCTTCAAGCTGGCCGCGAAGGAAGTGTTCGACGCCTTCATCGGCCGCAGCGCCGCCGAATACAAGGTGGAGCTGCGCGGCGTGAAGGGCAAGGGCAACGTGACGATCACGAACTACGACGGTCGTTACAAGATCGTGCGCCAGGTGTCCGACACCCTGGTGTTCGACGAACGGCTGCAGGCCGCGAAAGTGCTGATCGATGAGTGCATCCAAGGCTGGAGCAAGGGCAGCAACGCCAACATCAAGGCCTTGGTGAACGATGCCTTTCAGGTGGACAAGCGCGGCAAGATCAGCACCGGCCGCGTGCTGGGCCTGCGCCGGATCGACATCACGGACCAGAAGTGGCTGCAAGCCATTCAGGCGATCAGCGACAGCATGAGCGTTGCCAGCACGAAGAGCTATATGCGCTTCTACGAGCGCGACGATGCCTCGGGCGAGTACTTCCCGATCAATCTGGATGTGGCGGCTGTATGAGCACGAACCTTGTTCAATGCACGCGCTGTCGCGTCAAGCACACGGAGGCCGAGCGCGTTGATCACCCCATCCGTGCCGGCATGACCGAATCGCACTGCCCGCGTTGCGACTGCAAAAGCTTCTATGACCTGCGGCCGCAGGTGGCCTGGTGCTGGGCATCGGGCCTGATCGAGATCGGCGATGCCATGCCAGAGCCAGGTCCAGATGGTGGAGGCGCTATCAAGATCGCCAGTGGTCCCAAAGCCAACCTGAAGGCGCGGCTGGAGGTGGTTGCGCGGCATGGCTATGGCGAAGGTGCCGGCCAGTTGCTCGTGCCTGGCGTGCCCGAGGCGGATGGCCAGCAGGCCAAGGGCGATGCCCTGGCTGCTTGGCTCAAGTGGTGCGGCGCCTTCCGCCGCAGCGGCGTGGTGTTCGCCAAGGAGTTCGCATGAAAAGCTTCGAACAACTCGCCCGCGCCGCCTACAGCGCCTACCTGAAGGTCTGCCAAGAGGCCGACGAAGAAGGTCTGGCCGGCCACGCCCTGACCTACGACGAACTGGACGAAGTCTCCAAGAGCGCCTGGCGCTCCGCCGCCATGGGCGTGGTGGCCGAGGTCTCCACGGTTCGCTAACCGGTTGTCTCCTTGATCGATGGACCGGACGGCCGGCCTTGATCTTTTCCCCCGGCGCTTCGGCGTCGGGGCTTTTCTAGGACCAAGCATGAACACCAACGACCTTATCAACAAGGCCCAGGGAATCGCCCGAACCCTGAGCTACAACGACAAGCCGCAAGGCGCCGCCAAGCACATGCTGCACGAGCTGTGCCACCGCCTGGGCGCGCGTACCGTTCGCATCCACAAAAAGAGCGACGGCTATCTGATGGTCACGCTGTACGGCGCATCTCGGTACCTGACGCGCCGCGAGGTGTTCATGTGGCGTTGGTTCGGCGTGGCGCCTGCCGGCGTGGTGGTCGAGCCGCTGGCGCAGGATTGAGGGCCGATGCGATGACGATGCACCCTGAACCACGCAAACGCGAGCTGGGCCTGATCCACATGGCGAAGGCGCAGCTTGGGCTGAGCCGGGAGGACTACGAGTTCGTGATCGGCCAGGTGACGCGCACCAAGAAGACCAGCGCGGCCGACCTGACCGATGCGGAGCGCAACACGCTGCTGCAGCACTTCAAGCGCATGGGCTTCCAGATCAGGCCGAAGGCTGGCTCACCACGGCCCCTCAATGAGCCGGTGAATCGGAAGATGCGGGCGATGTGGTACGCCCTCGCCGAGGTCGATGCCGTGAAGAAGCCGGCCGATCCGCTGGCCTGCGACAAGGCCATCGAAGCCTGGGCGAAGCGGCAGATCAACGAAGGCAACGCGCGGCGCGAGCTGGGCCAGCTCGACGCGCTGCGCTTCGCCACGGGTGAGCAGTTGCACAAGCTGATCGAAGAACTGAAGCAATGGGGGCGCCGCGTGAAAGCGGCCATTGACTGACATGGACATCACGACCACCGCCATCCCAGCCGCGCCGCCTGCTGTGCCCACGCCGGCCAGCAGCACCTGGCGCCGCGACCTGACGCTCAACCCGGACGCATTGCCCGCCGCGATCCGGGGCCTGGCGGAAGCTATCGGCGGCATCGACACCTTGCGCCTGATCGGCCAGCACGGCGGCGCGCGCGTGCAAGTGCCGAAGAAGCCGACCGAGGACCACCCGCTGCGCATGGTGATGAGCGCGGCAGGCTTCGAGCTGCTGGTGCGTCTCTACGGCGGCGAACTGCTGGACCTGCCCAAAGGCGATGCTTTCCTGCGCCGGCTGCGGCACGACCAGGTGCGCCAGTGCCGCGAGGCCGGCCTGAAGGTGGATGACATCGCCGAAACGACGGGCTACACGCGTCGGCATGTGATCAACATCCTCAGCGGGCGCGGCGACCTGAAGGACACGTGGACCATGGACATGTTCGAAGAGACGAACCCGGTCAGCACGCCGCAGGCCGGCAGGGCGAATGACCCGTTCGGCCTGGCTCGCCGGTAAGATTTCCGCATCGGGCACCTCCCCGACTGCTCGACATAGCGTTTAAAACCGCCTCAGACCCGTTTAAAACGCGTTTTCCGGGCCTGGGTGGCACATCCGGTGGTCTCAAGGCTGCGAACGCCTTCCAGGCCCTCCCCAATCTCCCAGATTTCTGACTCCTTGGTGAAGCGTTTCACCATGACCTAACAGCGCTCGCTCGGCAAAGTTCAGGTCATGCCCAAGACCGCAACCACTGCCAAGAAAACCTCGACCCCACCCGCGACCGCGAAAGGCCTCAAAGGCTGGGTCGAGGTTTTCAAGGCCGGCCCACACACCGACAGCGCCAGCAAGCAGATCACCTTCAGCCAGGCCGACCTGGACCAGATGATCGCGAACCACGAGCTGGGCCGCGCGCCAGCCGTCATCGGTCATCCCAAGAAGAACGCACCCGCCTATGCATGGGTCGATGCCTACAAGCGGGAGGGTGACTCGCTGTTTGCCAAATTCACCGATATCAATCCCGCCTTCGAAGCCGGCGTGCAGTCGAAGGCCTACCGCAACCGCTCGCTGAGCGTGTTCCAAGACAAAGACCACGGCTGGCGCATTCGCCACGTCGGTTGGCTCGGCGCTGTGCCGCCTGCCATCGATGGCCTGGCGGATGTGGAGTTCGCTGGCGACGACGCCGAGGTGCTGGAGTTCTCCGCGCCAGGTTATGGCCTGGTGTGGGCGGTGGAGTCCATCGCCCAACTGCTGCGCAGCCAGCGCGAGGCCTTGATTGCCGACAAGGGCATCGAAGCGGCCGACCTGGTGCTGCCGCAGTGGCGCATCGACAGCGCGTTCGAAGCCGTCAACCAGGCGCGCACCCAGTTCCAAGAGGCCGACACCACAGCCGGCCGGATGTTTTCACAACCCAACGACACAGGAGTTTCCATGCTCACGACCGAAGAGCAGCTTGCCGCTGCGAAAGAAGAAGGCCGCAGGGAAGCGGAGGCCAAGAGCGCCGCCGAGTTCGCCGCCGCCAATGCAACGCTTCTGAAGCTGCAGGCCGAGCGCCAGGCGGAGCGCATCACCACGCAGATCGCCGGCTGGAAGGCTGGTGGCAAGGTGCTGCCGGCCGAGGAAGCCGGCCTGGCCGAGTTCATGGCGTCCATCGAAGACGCGGGCCAGGAGTTCAGCTTCAGCGCGCACGACGGCAAGGAAGCCAAGAAGACGCCCGCGCAGTTCTTCGCCGACTTCATGGGTGCCCGTACGGCGCTGGTGAAGCTGGGGGTGAAGAGCGAGGACGATCCCACGGCTACCGCCCTGGACAAGTCCAGCCACGTCGCCATCACCGCCGCAGCCCGCGAATTCCAGGCATCCGAAGAGAAGGCGGGTCGCGTGATCCCCTTCGAAGCTGCCGTTACGTCGGTCATGGCGCGCTGAGCGGCTGACCACCCCACACCCGCAACCACTGGAGCATCCACATGGGATCAATGAGCACTTTCCGGTCTTACAAGGCCGAGGCGGCCGTAGAAGGCTTCCGCATCATCAAGCATGGCAGCGCCGACGCCACCACGATCAAGGCCACCGCCGCGACCGACAAGCTGTTGGGCACTGCCGATGGCCTGGACAAGGCGGTGGGCGAATTCGTGGACCTGAACGACAGCGCCGTCGGCGAGGTGCGGCTGGGCGGCACCGTGGCACGTGGCGACGCGTTGACCGCCGATGCGAACGGCAAGGCCGTGGTCACGACCACCGTGGGCAACCGAATCATCGGCTTCGCGGACGCAAGCGGCGTGGTTGACGACGTGATTCCCTACCTGCGCGCCCTCGGCGTGTATTGAGCGGCACCGTAGCCGCTTCCCTCGACTTCAAACACACAACCGATTTTTTAGGAGCCTTGCATGGCAACCGCACCCTTCGTTATCGTTCCCGCGCTGACCGCCATCGCGGTCGCCTACAAACAAGGCAACCTGATCGCCGACGACGTGCTGCCGCGCGTGCCGGTGGCGGGCCAGGCCTTCCGCTACAACAAGTTCGCGCTCGGTGAGGCCTTCACGGCACCTGATACGCGGGTGGGCCGTCGCGGTGCACCCAATCAGGTCGAGTTCGGTTCGACGGAAGTGCAGGATGCCACGGTGGACCACGCGCTGGATTCGCCCGTGCCGAACGCCGATCAAAACGCATGGATTGCCGCAAACGCTGCGGGCCAGGGCATGGTGGGCACCGCCGATCCGCAAAGCCGCGCCACCGCGCAGGTGACCGGCCTGGTGCAGACCCGCCGCGAGAAGCGCGCCGCCGACCTGGTGTTCAACTCGGCCAGCTATGCCACTGCCAACAAGCTGACGCTGTCGGGTACGAGCCAGTGGAGCGACTACACCAACAGCAAGCCGCAGACCGCCATCAATGCGGCGCTGGATTCGATGATCATGCGGCCGACCGTCGCCGTCTTCGGCCGGCTGACCTGGTCGGCCCTGTCGTGCAACCCTCAGCTGTGCCAGGCCATCTTCAAGAACGGCACTAACGCCGGCCAGGTCAGCAAGCAACAGTTTGCCGACCTGTTCGAGCTGGAAGATGTGCTGATCGGGGACGCATGGATCAACACCGCCAACAAGGGCCAGGCGCCGACCGTGGTGCGCCTGTGGGGCAAACATGCTGCCTTCCTGCACCGCAACAAGCAAGCCGACACCGAGTTCGGCGTCACCTTCGGCTTCACCGCACAGTTCGGCGAGCGCGTGGCCGGCCTGATCGAAGACGCAGACGTGGGCATGAACGGCGGTGTGCGTGTGCGCTCCGGTGAATCCGTGAAGGAACTGATCACCGCGAACGACCTGGGCTTCTTCTTCGAAAACGCGATTGCGTAAGCAATAAGCAAGAGAGGCCCTCGGGCCTAGCCGTGGTGCGCAAGGCCGGGGAGCGAGGCGCGCACAGGCGAGCAGAAAGGTGGAACGGCCTGCGCCCCCAGGCCGCCCACCGTCCCCGAACATTTTTGGAGTTGATCATCATGGCAAAAGCAAAGACGGCCGCAGCAGTGGCCGATACCACGACCACCACCGACGAAGCTACCAGCGAGACCGCAACCGAGAACACCACGGGCAGCGAAACCAGCGCTGATGCCGGCACTTCGAGCGAAGGCACCGACGCCGGTGCTGCTGACCAGGTCGAGAAGGCCGAGGCCACCGAGGGCGCTGCCGCATCGTCTGGCGTTGACCTGGTCGACACGGCAAGTGCATCGACCGCGGCTGAATCAACTGCAGCCGTTGCCGTGCTTTCCGCCGAGGGCCTGGAAGCCAACGACAAGCCGAAGACTGCCGCCGAGGCGCTGGAGCTGGTGAAACAGTTCTACCCGCAAGCCGAGTTCGCCCAGGCCGTGGCCGAACTGAATGGCGCCAGTGCTGCCGCCGCCAATTCGATCAGCGCCACGGTCATCAACGACGACAACTTCTACCGTGTGCTGAGCCCGCTGGAACACAACCACAAGCTCTACGCCGTCGGCAGTGCCGTGGTGCTCACCGATGAGGAAGCCGCGCCGCTGCTCGGCCGCGCCGTCGAAGCCATCTAAGCGTTTTTGAAACACAGGGGGAAGTCAGATGACGATCATTTTGAAAGACAAGGGCCTTACGGTGAACGGGCAGTGGTATGCGCCCGGATCGGTCATTGTGGGACTCGACCCTGACAAAGAAGCGGCCATGATTGCCGGTGGGAATGCCACGCCAGGTACGGGCCCGGTGGAAGGGGGTGGGAGTGGCGGCACGATCACCGGAGCACCAGCCATCATCGAACCAGTGGTGGTGGGAATTCCGGCAACGTTCACGCCGGCAGCGGGCGTGCCGACCAGCACTCAGTGGGCGCAGGGCGATGTCGATGTCGCGAACGCAAACCGGCCCACATTCACCGTGGCACTCGCCGACTATGCCAAGACACTTGCCGTGAAACAATACGGCACGGCCCCTGCGGGTCGGCAAACTGCCGTCAGCCGCGCCGTGCTGGCGGGCTTCATGAATATCAAGTTGTCCAACACGGTCAACCTCCGAGCAATGCGCGTCGGCGGCGTTCGCGGGCAAGTCTACGACGCTGGCGACAGCTTGCTGGCCTCATACGGCGCGACGGGCGCCGCCTATACGGGTCAACGCACGATGGCACCCCTGGCGCAATTGGCCACGCTGTTGACCGCTGCTGGTTTGCCGGCTCGGGCCGATTGGTCGATTGGTTCAGGCGTTGCGAACACTTCGGCATACGCCCAGACGCCAGCCACCTGGACCGATCAGGATCCTCGCGTCACTTTCAGCGGCGGCAGCGTACCAGCAGGATTCGAGGTTTGGGGTGGCAGGTTCTATCGACTGTCATCCGCCGGCAATAAGCTCATCTTCACGCCCGGAAATACTTTCGATATCGGCATGATCTTGTTCGCGAAGAACACCAGCGGCCAAGGCAACTTCACCGCCAGCATCGATGGCGGCACGACCACAGCTGCAACGATCGCGGATAACGATGCCGTTGACGTCGCATTGACCGAGATCGCTGTTGCCGCAGGGTCTACCGCCTTGACATTGGTGCGCGGTGCGGCGCTGAGCCACATCATCGGCGTGGGCACGCGCACCTCAACGGCTCCAGGTATCGAGAT
>Ga0307514_10000642_pt1 | contig 63686 bp, 70 predicted proteins | sample 16_EM_MG_FD_203088 | JGI IMG/M metagenome (GOLD analysis project Ga0307514, IMG submission 203088) | Populus trichocarpa ectomycorrhiza microbial communities from riparian zone in the Pacific Northwest, United States - 16_EM | ecosystem: Host-associated > Plants > Roots > Unclassified | place...
GGGGTATTGAAAATACGGAAGTATCTACATTTCTCTTACTAATATTTGTACCTTTCTTTATTTATTCTCCATAATATGGAAGGTCGTTGCGGATAAGAATAATGTGGTGTGTTAATACTTTTGTTATCTGTTATCTTTAGGTGTCTAGAAAGTTCCGGGTAGAACTTGTCTAGAATCTTCTTTTTAGTTCCGTTTGGAAGGGATTTATCAGCTCTTATCTTTTAGACCGAGTCTGGATTGTTCTAATGGTTTCCTTACGGTTCTTGTTTATAATTATGTACAGTTGAAGAGTTTTTCTTTACTGTTTTAGGATATTGTTCTGCGACCGTGGTCACGGACAATCACTCTGGGTTTTATGTATATATAGATACTGTTTCTCCGGTTAGAGAACAGTTCTTTAGACTTGCTCTGACATCGATAAGAATACAATAATATCTTCTCGATACCTCCTCCTTCAGTATTATATGATCTTGTTTTGAACACTCATCTACTTCGTTACTCTTATCATATTATTGCTTCGGGTTTTCTTCTTTAGATTTTAACAGATCTATTCGTACTTTCGCACCATATTCTATTATCCTCCTCCTCCTCCTCCTCCTCCTCCTCCTCCTCCTCCTCCGCCTCCTCGTCTATATCCTGATACTCCTCGAGACCCTCTCCTTCCTCAATATCCAGTTGTGTCAAATCACATTCATCGTTTTCCTCGGCGCTCTTTTCGACATTATCAACAGAACATCGCAAAACCGTAAAAGATGCTTTAGGACGCTTTCAGGCTTTCACCGGCGCGAAAGCAAATCTAGAGATTGTCAGATGGGAGCCAACTTTGAAAGTATGGCAAACTTTCAGGCTTTCCGCCCGATTTTGCTGCATATTTCCTTTCGCGTAGATATACTTTCATGATTTCTTGCAGATGAGGCTGCAGCAGTACACTCAAGGTTATCGGGCACAGTAAACCCAACGTTCGGCTGCCAGCAAAGCCGTCAAAAGATCTAGCCCGCATCCGAATCTTAAGCTTTGGCCAGCGGTGCAGCTGTAGCTCTGTCTAGTGGCGTAGCTCTGGCCAGCATTGTAGCTCTGGCAACAGTCACAAGCTCTGGCCAGCAGCCGAGCCAGCCGCCTAGCATGCGGACTTAACTCAACATGTGAGCGCAACTTACAGTCCTTGTCCAGTGGTACTACTGACTATCGTAGGGCCAACAGTGTCACCACCATGTTCATGAAGATCTAGTAGACTGTTGATTATCACCATACGCACTGTGCCAATTACCATGGAAATCGAGCTGCGGATTTGGCTTGCAAATCTGATTTGGAGATCTGCTCTCCCCATGAGTCCAAGTATCGCCATTAACCGAGTACCATCGATTGGAATCCTCAATACCATGGCTGTTAGGCATCGTGAGATTCCTAGACTGAGACTGCCAGTGTGAGTGCCAGAGCTGGTCGCGGAGTTGGTCACGGAGTTGGTCACGGGACTAAACTTCATCTAAAAGTCTATCGACATCATGATTTCTGAATAAGAACTGTAAATCCACTAAGTTACTTGTAGTTGATTCTCGAGAACACTCTTCATCTGCTGCGTAACCATATACTTCAACTATCCTCTTCGGGTCGAAGATGCCTTTCATTCGTGGGAATCCTCTCGATACTCGCAAAGAGTGGTGAAGGTCGCTGCCGGAGAGTGCAAAAGACAAGCTGCATCATTGCAAAGGACCACTGCAAAAGACCGCATCGCTGCAAAAGATCGGCTGCGTCTCTTCGATAAACCAGCTGAATCTAGTGCGAAAGAGGTTCTACAGCAAAAAAAGTCACTGCAGCGAAAGAGCCACTGCAGCGAAAGGGCCACCGCAGCGAAAGCGCCACCGCAGCGAAAGATACCAAAAGAAGTGAAAATCTCCCCGCCTGAAAGGGCGCGAAAGAGCATTCATCGAGTGTACACTCCGTGAATGGACCGGTCTCTCCGCGGAGGGACATCCTCCGTGACTGGACTAGAACAACATGTAGTGCTACAAGCACTTATTGAACTGACCAAGGGAAATTGCGTTGTGAAGGAGAGATGAGCATGTCCTACGCAGAATATTCATGCTCTCTGCAGTTTGTACACGAGCGTGGTAATTCAAAGTTGGATCTGTCAGATTTATGCCTCAAACATGCTTCCAATGACATCTAATTCTGGTGATACATAACTGATCTAACTGACATGACTTGTGTTGTATTCGAAGATACAAACACCCTGCCTGACCTCTGACGTTGTCTCCGCCCTTCCCGTGACAGTAAGCTATTAAGTACTTGCCGGTAACGCAGTCATGTACTCAAGCAGCATCCAGCATATAAGGCCGCAGAAGTAGAGTTATTTAAATATCACTCTAAAAGGGTGAAAGTTTAAACACGTCTGTAGTGTGAAATGCACAATCTCGTGGGCTAGGTTACAACACAAAATGTTTAAAATAACGCTTTTGTAGTTACAATCACGCGATATCAAAATGACAGACCTTACCACAACAAAGTTCAAATACTACGCTACTTGTAGTGTAATCTTAACCACGGCAAAATGTGCCCTAGAGCTTCACCATAACTTTCAAGGTTACCATCCACACACTTAATCGTCTAATTATCCAGTTCATATACATACCTCTAAAGTCACTGTGCAGCTAGTCGCAGAACTGTACCGTTGGGCAATTGCGAAGTTCAAACTATTGGATCCTTCACATAAGATTCCCAAATCATGCAAGTCATAATCACAGAGGCATGTTAAAGTAGTGATGATAGAGAAGCTTAATTGTTTCTATATACAAGGGAACTTGTATGCTCTTATATGGCATTCAAAGTATGCCTTGTACGCATGCATGCGCACTCAGCTGCCATTTACAGCTGAGTCGCAAATGACCGCCAGCCCGGCTAAAGACCATAAGCCTTACAAGGGAGGCGATCCATATATGCAACAAGGCATACTCTGTCAAAGTGGCATGACAAACTATGATGCAATCCCTCGAAGAAATAACTGCACGCCAGTACCATAAAACGTATCAGGCAGTTACTAAACGAACAGACCGATGCTGTAACAATGCCACAACACACAGAATGTCATCCTTAGTGGTGACGGCTGTAGTCTGAAACTCAAAGCTTTGGAGATCGAGCTAGCCGCGGAGGTGCCGCGGGTCGAGTCGAAAAGTCAAGAAGCCCGAGTATTTACTCAAGCTTTGCTTATTTGAGGTAGGTATGTGTGGGCAGTTGGTCCTGGTAGAAAATGAAACCTCGAATGTTGAGACTCAGGCCTCTGTGGACCGCGTGCGGTCTCACTGGTGATTCGTCATATTAGATATGCCCCAGTATATTCTGCAATTCCTTACCGATGGTGCGTAGTATAGTATTTTCTGTCACTAAAAAAACGAACGGACTTTAATCTTCCGACAAAGTCCTTTCTCTAAAATGGTCTATATTCAAGCGAGAGAACGTACCAGTGCTATCATCTTTCCACGGCCACACTCAAACCAGAACGACTATTCGCGATATGGTGTGGTTGCAATGTTCTAACACAAATTATTTAGTATCTTAAGCCTATACTTAGGCCCCAGCTCACCGAGTTAACTCAAGCCCCATTGAGCCTGCCCCTCCACAGTCGAGTCTGCTCCAGCACTCTTTCAAAGTTCGATTAGAGTTAAGTCACGCCCTGCTCTAAAATCTTATTCTCTACACACATTATTTTCTTTTTATCCAGTACATCTGATACTCGTACAACGATTCGCAGGACAAGTGTTAACTTCGCCGCCAGTAGGTGCTGGAGCTCGCATTTACAGCTAGTGATGTTGCTCCAGTTCGTAGATATTATTCATAATCACGGAGGTGCACTCGATAGTATCTGTTCTACCCCACCGGCCAAGTCATCCTCTTGGCCAAGGGGGTTATCCTACCCACCAAGTAAACACTAAAACCACCACAATCCGGGGTCAGATCTCGCTCAGATTTTCCAGACACTCTCACTTAGTATCCATAGGAAACTCCTGGAGTTTATTTAGGAATGGGCCTTATTGGGGGCTGCTATGCTCACTGGCGTGCTCTCAAGCATGACTTTAGCTACGACACCAGCCACCACAGCACCAAAAAAATTTCTAGGTTTTTCATGCCTTCATATGTATTTTCAGAACCCCTCGAGAAGATGTTCTGCAAATTTGAGGGCACTGTGTAGTCAGAAACTCGACAAAACACCGTCATATCACGATTTATTTGGTGGCTGGGACACATGGTGGGTTGGGTAGTGTTACGAATGTGAAGCGGACTAAGTCTATTCTACTATCTAAGGAGAAGCTCTGCCCTTATATACATAAGAGTCTGGAACACCATGGAAGTCCATGGAGCTCACGATTCCAAATACCAGTGGCGGTGGCGATGGCGAGTGAAAACTCGTGGATGAGTCTACGACTGTGAGTCCGTAGCCTGTGAGTCAATTCGGCGATCTCAGTTTCAACGACTTCCTCTCAGATCATATAGTAACAGGTAGAACGTATCTGTAATAGCGTGATATACTATGATGCATTTTCCCAAACTCCCCGAAGCAGCATCTATTCTCACGGTAGAACTTGTGCAGACCAATCGATCAAATGTTTCAGTCACAGCTTAAATCTACACTAGCACCCTAACATCCGATTCACTGAAGACCAAATTCAAACTTGCAATTTCGCGTGAGAAATACAACACAAACTTATCTCTCCTCTGCCATTACCTCCACCGTCTCAGCACATACACTCTTATCCATCCATCCCACAACACCTCACAAACCACTCACTCTCCTGATCACTCACCCTCCCCCCCTCACGGCCTCGCATGATCTGTATGTACCTGTGTCGCCGCATGATTATGCCCACCGTCCACGGCACCATGTCCATACCCCGTCGTCGTATCCGCCGTAGTGCCACTATGATTATTCCCGTGGAATTTCTCCGAGATTCGATTCTTGATTCGGCCGTATTCAGTTAACGCGAGGCCGAGGATATCAAAGTCGAGTTTGCGGGAGAGCATAAGGAGGAGGATAGAGAATACGCCTTGGCTCAGGACATCGAGGACGGAATAGAAGATTTGTTCTGAGTCGTTGGTGATGTGGTTGCCGCCTTCGCTGAGGGCCCAAGAGATCGGGTAGAGCACCCTGGGGTTGTTAGTATTGTGGGGTGGGGGGTGGGGGATGGGGGGCGGACATAAAGAACAGCTCCCACAACGCAAGGAGGGTGAAGGTTCTGTGGGTAGTTGAATCTACAGTGTTTGCGTAGCTGCGGGCGATACCCATGACCTGCCAGATGATCAAGGCCCAGAGGATTATCGCGATGACGAAGAAACCCCACTTGTAGCTGCTGCGTACAAACATTCCGATTAAGAACATGGTCGCCCAGAGCATGGAAAGCCCGACAGTGAATAGAATCGATGCCCAGCCGACACCGCTCATCAGGAGTAGTGCAAACCAGATCAGCGCGAAATTAATAAAGTATCCGACCCAGCGTGCGTAGAAGACTTGTCGAGTGCGGTTCAGAATGTTGCCGCCGCGGAACTCGACGGGTACTGCAGCACCACCGAGGTTGGATGCAATAATGAAGTAGTAGATCGTCGCTACGGAGAGCATCGAGATCGCGAAGTAGTGGAACACCCGCCGACGAGGGTTCGTCATGTAAGTCCATACGATAACACCCAGAAGGAGAAACGCGTGGAGTGCGCAGATGGCCCAGTCTAAGTCAGAGCCATGTGTCGTGATGTTGTTGCTGGTGAGTGTTAGCCAGTTAAATTGAGAGAGGGAGGGGGAAAAACTTTGCAATTGGGCGATTGTGCCGGAGAGCACTGTTATCACGGGCTAGTAGGATGCCTTCGTGAAGACTCGGCATTGTCTGGGTGGAGTCAAATCGGTTGTCAAAAGTCGTTTTTGGTATCCAGGAAATTAAAGAGCTTGCTGTTTGTGGGGAGTTTGATGGAGGCTCGATTATTCTGCTATATAAGTCGTGCTGTGGACAATGACGATGTGGTGAGTAGCCTCCGTGGAAAGGTCTATGATCTCAGAATTACACGACTAGATCAATTGCGCGCTTTAGTCGAGGCACCTGATGGTCAGTGCACCTGAGTAAGAGGCATTAATGATGGCAAATATCTACTCTATTATCTTTCGTTAGTAGATATTTGTTACATCCCCGGCGAAGCCGTCGGTATCAGTTTGGTTGAGATCCGTTGGCGGGTGAAATTGACGCCAGGATTCCATGTTATTTGGGCAGGCCGTACAGATGGCCAAAGTTCTTCTTGTGATATCTCATAGCACCCAGAATTAATGCAATAGTATGTACAAATCTACCATTCCGCCCCAGTTCCACTCAAACCCGCAGCCGCCTGCAAATCATCAGCATTAACCAAATAGACATCCGCATCCATTATCTGCTTCCACACAGTATTCCTAGTTGAAACCGGCCAACCGGGCAGATCCCAAAACCTCACCCAGATACCTCTCTTCTTCGCATCTCCAACCAACTGCTCCACCTTCGCAACTTGTGTCTTATTCAGTCCCTTACTTCCGACCTCACCCACCGCCGCCGACAACTGAGTCGATGCAATCGGCGAGATCTCCTTTGTGATATTCTGCACCGCCAACGAAAGCAACGGTCCATCGTAAAAGTAGTCTCGAGACTTCACTGGCGCGACGAGCTCGAGAGGTGTACCGCCTGTTCCGATAACGGTCACTGGCCCAAACTTGACCCCATCCGCAGTAAGAGTTGTGAGATACCCTCGCTCGCGCAGCGGCTCAAGTGCGCGCACAACCGGCGGCCAAGTCGCAGTGCCGGAGGTTTTGACGTCGACCCATAGGTAAAGGGTCTGACCGACATCTACATCAAAGACACCATTGCGCGTGTCCTGCAGCACAAAGGCGGAGCGCGGATTTTGCGCTTGTAAAAGCTTAACGAGCGGTTGGATGTACAGGCTGTCGAAAGTGCGGTTGGCGGTGAGAGAAGAGGTGTCGTGGCCAATCTATGTCGTTAGCTGTTGTCAGCTCGAGGACAAGGGGAAGGGGTAATACGTAGAGAGTATCGTTGTAGAGCCAAACGTCGGCTTCGACACTTATTGCACCAACTGAGATAGCTACTCGGGGTTAGCAATGAGCTGAGTACGCGATTCGACAAACCGGAATACAATGGCACATCGCGCCAGTAGTCGTTATGGCTGTGAACGCGTTTCTTTTGTCAACAGTTAGGTTCACTCCATTTTGTCTCAGCCTGTAGGGCTAACCGGCAGGATCCCCCTCGTGAAATCCGTCGGATACCCGGCAAGTGGACTGTCCTTCCAGGTGCTCAAGACATGCTGTATCCCAGGAGCTCTTTGCGCCGTAGGAGTTGCAAGCGCAGTGCTAGCCAAGAGAAGGAGAGAGGCGACGATGTTCATGACTGGTGGTGATGTAGATGTCGCAGGGTTTAGAGAGAGACGGGAGAAGGAGAGTTTATAACAGACGAAAATGCAAAAGCACAGATTGAGTTAAGCATCCGATCTCCTAGCACGATTTTGTGTAACGTCCGGCACAAGCGGATTTCCATCCTCGACGAATCAGCGTGCAGTGCCAACACAGCGCAGAAGCGACGGTGGAATCGTAGATGAGAGAGGGCAAGCAGAGAGGAATTGGCCATCCTCTGAGGGTCTAGAGTGGTGCTCCAGGATCAGAGTGCATTCGCACTATCTACTCTAATCGCATCTTATCTCATCTCATCTTATCACGCATCTCGGAAACTGCAGTATCTGATCCGAGCAGGAGTTTCTGCTCGCACCCAGCGGGAGACGAAGGGCAGATACATCACCGTTCGTTTATCAACACTACACCCAGTCTCGAGTAAGCTGGAGTAATACGGACCAGAAACTGTATTTGGTTAAACAAACGCTTAGTGTCAACACGTTTAACGATTCATGATGCGGCTCGAGTCTGACTGATATACAGTAGACAACACAACTAACAGAAAAACCAAACACCAGCTCCAAATCTCGGCCCAAAAATGCGTGCGAGCTTATCTAATCATCGTCCCCCTCTTCTTCACTACTTGACGACCCGGACTCCTCTTCAGGCACAGGAGCTATCGCTGCCTGCTGAACATACACCACCTTGGTCTCATCATCCTCAGCTGCAATTCCACCAATATTAGCGACTATCCAAACTTCATCTAGTACGGGACAGAGCATACTCATTTCATGTGCGATAACAGCACCGGCAACTCCACCGACCAGCAGACCAGCTGCTCCAGCAGCAACCATTCCCCCGGCGCCAGAACTCTTATCCTTCTTCTTCTCCTTCTTTTCTTCGTGATACTCTCCGCCATGGGAGTCGTGACCACGGGAGTCATAACCATGGGAATCGTGGCCGTAGGAGTCGTGGCCGGAACCACCGTAGTAGCCATGAGCGACACCGCCGTGGTCACCAAAGTCATGGGCGGCAGGACCGTGAGAGGGATCGCCATGTTCACCGAGCGCGCGCTCGCCTAACAATGTCAGAAGCGGTTAATAGTGAAAGAAAGGAATGCTTACCGTGACCGGAGGAAGTAGGAACAGCGGCGGGATGTGCCCATTGCGGTATTCTTGTGGCTTCGTTCACATAGTACCAGGTTTTGTAATTTTCGTCGAATCTTGCAACCCATCCAGGTGGTGCACTACCTGCGGCTGGTGGCGGAAACGCCGGTGGGGGGTAATACGTTTGCTGGTGACCGTAACTAGGAGCAGCATCGGCGTGCGGCTGCGGGGAAGGTTGGCCGTATCCCTGGGGCGGCATTCCATGTCCATGCTGCGGGGAAGGTTGACCGTATCCGTGCTGCTGCTGCTGGTACTCGGGGTTGCCGTAGTTGGGTGGCTGATACGGCTGGTAGGGGGGTTGTTGTTGGTAGGGAGGCTGTTGGGCGTACTGGCTCTGGGATCCTTGGTAGTAGGAGTCTGAAGTGGAACGTTCCCCATGGCCGTCTCCGGGCTTGTATTTCTTTTCCTTCTTCTCATCGCCCATCAGGGCCTCGAAGTCGGAGGTAAGTTTCTTGAAAAACGACATGTTGAGAGCGTAAAATGCAAGTTGTGCTCAGACAAACTGATCGTTTGGGAGCCCCGCACTTATATACGAGTGTCCAACCCCCACGCACAGCTTGCCCCGCAAACGTACTCCATCTGTCCTCAACTTGGCGTTCGGGGTGCACAAAGGAACCTTGCTCTCCAATGGGAGGTCGTCGCAAGTGAACGCAGAACACGCAATCCTCGCTATCAAACGTTTCATTTGGCGTATCCCAAGATTGTCTTGGCTGTCGAAAGCACTACAACCATGAAAGCAGATCCCGGTGCATTAGCAATCACCGGTTCCCAGCGCGGCAGTGCAAATAGCGAATCTCGCTCACTAATTACATGCTTCCAGCTTGGCTTCTCAGTGAAGGGAACTTTGGAAATTCGAGGGAAATTCATCCTGCGAATAGTTAACGGGTGAGTATTACAAAAGTGGAAGTAAAGTTACATCGCCTTTTCGGCTGGGCATAATCGAGCCGCGTCATCTCAGATAGCGCAGGTCGCTTCTTATTCGAGAGATACTCTCGTCGTCCTTAACATAGCGGGGTTCCAAGACTTCGAACACATCTAGACATCGACCAGGCCATCTAAGAAATAAATTATGTATAAACGAATCCCAAGACTGACGGAAATGCTTATAACCGGATGATATCGAATTTCCCGGCAATCAGGAACGGGTGATGCCGATAACGTTTAAACGTTTGCTGTCATCCTTGGTGTGTGGAAAGTCGCGGTCTTGAGAACTGCAGCTTTGGGCGAAAATCAAGGTGGGATGTGAATCAGAAGAGGGAAGCACCCGAGTTTTTAAAAGCTAGGAGAAGGCCAGACGTCGATGACATTTCTGTTGCCACCATCCAGCGGAGCTTCCTCCGCTACCCATGCTCACTTGGGGCAGATACGGGGATGTGCGAAAGTACGTACGTATCGCTGGAGCAGCCCGAGACATCGCATTCAATGTGAATGGGTGAGTGAGTATCTTTACGATTCGCCGAGCCAAAATCATTGCACATATATATACAGGAAGTCAATGAGTGAGTGGATTGATAACTAGTGATTAGTACTAACAGACTTGTGAACGAACTGGATACTTATTATCATTAGCTACTAACTAGACACTACTCTCTAGCAGAACAGATGCTGGGAGGAAAAATTACCTTTAGTTGTCTATACGGGCAAACGAATGGGGATTCAGGTTTCGAACCTTATGTTTCTAGCACCTGTGTTTGCAGCACAAGCCTGAGGTTTCGAACCTTAGAGCCTAGCATTTATAGCGCCATAGTCTACCAGCCAAGCTAGGTTCGGTTCTTTATCGAAGAATTCGCAGGACAGAGGAGACCTTTGCCGATCTTGGTAGAGAGCGAGCTGATCTCGCCTGCCATCCCCTACGCTCTGTGTAAACTCCGTAGGAGCTTGCGAGCGAGGCGAAAAGTCTGGGCATGAGAGCAAGAGCGAGCCTGCAATGAAGCGAAAGAAATTCAACACTTCACTCTTCCAATCATCACTTGCTGATACTAGAGTAGAGTAAACCTTACCCCTCTGCAGCCTGTTCCCGAGTAATATAGGAAGAGAACTTTAGTATAAACGTGTTGAAGAGTTGACAAACGTAATAGCGGCTTAAAACTGAATTTCTCGAAACATGATGCACACGGCTTTTTTCGCCGGCGCTTGCCCAACCAGTGAAAAAAAGCCGTATGACAGACTAGGTATGCCGTCAAGCCTACTAATGTGTCCACGATTCCAAATTCCTCGTATTTACACCAGCGTCAACTTCGTCTCCTCTATTGCAACCCTAATCCTGATTAGCTTTATATTCGATTAATCTTTTCGATTCGTCGCCTCTCCCATATCACTTCGCTGGACTCCAGTCTCTCCCCTTCGGGTCTTGGCCTATCCAGTCCCAGAATAGCCTCATTCTACACGTATACATATGGCACCAAACGCGATAATACCCACTCTACACAAATACCAACTATACATACCAGTGCAACGAATATTAAAAGGGAATATAACATAGACACACACCCTATCATCCCAAAGAATACATGGATAGGTCAATGCGCCTTCCCCACGACAAGTGCGGGGTATTCTGTAACAGCACCGTGCATATCAAAGTTATAAACACATGGTCCGGAGTTTTTTCGTAGTGCGTGCAGCTCCCGGCAGTTGCGACATGGTTGGTTTGTCTTGCGATATGCAGACGGGTACCTCTCTGTTTCCTCTTGATTATGCAATGCCCCCACGCCTTGCAGATGTGCAAACCCTAGCTCACACTGAGACAACATGGGGGAAGAAGGGGACGACGGGTAGCCGGAGCGGAGCTCCGCCATCTAGCCGGCCAGCCCGGAGGCGGAGGGGAGTAAGGGGCTGTCATACTCTAAGTAGAGTGAATACAGTATGATTAAAACAAAACAAAAAACAACATGGGGGAATATATGGGCAAAGTTTTCGAGAGCGGGAATACTGTCGATAGCCTGGATTAATGTTGTGACATACTTTTGGAGCTATTCGGGCTCATTGAGACATTGGACGTCCCAAAACTATGGATTTCGTCGTTAGTGTCAGTATTCAGATGATTATGAGTTCACTGTGCCATTCGTAATGGCGAATTATCGAAGCATGCATCAAACTCAGAGACTTTCTTCTACTCTACTTACTGCCTTATTTGTAACGTCAAATACTAAGAATATGATTCTGTGAAAAGGTGTAGTTTGATATTTGTCACGATATAAAGGAACTTACATTTCACCCCACCACAAAATCTTTAGAGTGAAGTGCAATCGTGCCTCAATCCCACATCCCTAACCAGCACCTCACAAATCCCGAAATAAGACGTCTACGGGATATCGCATCGACAAATGAGAGCCCCGGATTTTATATACCGGCTTTCGCCACACATCAAGGCGACGAACCATAGGGTTAACCATTGGTTCGCGGTTGATGTGCTTGAGTAATTGAGAAAGTTACATAATGTAGACTTCGAAGCTTGCACTCTGTACTATACACCTGCAAAACGTAAAAGGAATTCCCAAAGCTATTTCAAAGATAAAAGCAGAGAAAGTTCCCCCGACATTTCCCAGAAAGAGCACCTTTCAAACAGCAATGGCGGAACGGATTATCGAGGTTGATCCAACGCTGGTTAGTTCTTTACCCTAAATTTATCCACGAGGGAAACGTAAAGTAACCCGTACGGGCACAGTTTGAGAACGACAATAACGGTTATGACTCTTCTGGGTACGATACTAGCTCTGCTTCTCTAACCAGCTCGATCAACGAATATATCTTCGAGAATGGTATGTCGTACTTCGAAAAACTTCAAATTCCGAACTGATCTAGACAGGACGTCGATTTCACGCTTACTATAGCACAGACAAGAATCTCATGCCAACAGACGATGTACGGACTGATATATTTAACTTCTATAAATAGATCCACCATATATTATTCCTTTCGTGCAAGTCAGTGACGACGTTCATTTTGGTGGAAGCTTTATATTTGTATAACCTTGATAATAAAAGTGACGAATGAACAGAATGAACAGGACCGCTTGGACTTGCATCACGAGATCATGCTACAATTATTGGATAGAAAGGTTCATATGGCACCAACCAAGAATCCCCAGCGCATCCTCGACGTCAGCACTAGCACGGGAATATGCTATTGATGCTGCGGATGAGTATCCGAGTGCTGAAGTTCTTGGTACGGATCCCAGGTGTGTATTATTATTCCAAGGCTTGCTTAAACAGTACATTCTAAAGGAATGGTGGATAGTCCGATTCAGCCAGGATGGATCCCACCGAACTGTAAGTTCCAAGCCGATGATGCTGAGCTGGATTGGACTTTTGAAGAAGTGTGTATACACCCATCCTACTGAACTGGGGTTCACTGAGAATAGTCATCGTATGACTTCATACACAGCAGAAATCAGGCTCAAGCCATTAGCGATTGACCAAAACTGATGAGTCAGATGTTCCGGTAATCCATATTTAATTTATATCAACTCCCGCCCTAAGAAATCGTCACTGGACTTTCTTGTCATACGTAAGACCACAAAGCCTAGTGGTTATGTCGAGCTTATGGAGCTAGGAGTTAGCTCACCCACTATCTCGAAATTAGAACCACTTCCAGAGCCAGGTTAGGGGGAGCTCTTCTCCGATGACAACTCCATGATAGCGGGCAATGGCTTCAAAATCTTGATCGACTATTTGTGAAGCGTTGAAGCAAATTGGACATCCTAACGCGACCCCGTCACGTCTTCGCACTTGGAGAACGCTGAGTTTGTGGATGTGGAGGTGGTTAACATCAAGCAACCATTCGGACCCTGGCCTAAAGATAGGAGAATGAAGAGAATCGGGACCATGGTGTTGTTGAATAGTGAGGCTGGGCTGGAAGCGTGTTGTCTGGCGCTCTTTACGAGAGTTTTGGGGATGGGAGAACCGGAGGTGGAAAAAATTTGCCGTGATGCGTTTGTAGTGGTTAGGAATAAAACTAATCATACGTATCCATACTGGTGAGTCCGATCCTACCAGGGTGGTATGAACTATGCAGAGCACCTACGGTCACGTGGCTTATGGAAGAAGGCCTTAGCCCTCCTGAGGGCGGCTGATGGGGATGGTTTGATTGCAGCTTTTTTTCTTGGATAACGAAGTCTTTCGAATTCTTTGTGTACCAGTGTCAAACCTTCGAATTCTAATCTAGGCTTCTGTTTGAAACCCAAGCCACCTGCGCATGCATTCCCTTCTCACAACCTCACTCGATGCCGTAGCAGAACCTTTTGAATTAGACTTTTCGTGCCTATTTTTGACTTGGTCACGTGGGGCACGTGATACTTGCATGTATTCTTCTTTTGAGTTTGTACCTCCTTTTCACTTACAATCAATCAATCATAAAACTCTATTCGTTCAACAGAACCCTAAGGCGTTTTCCATGGAACTGTAAGCAACCAGCGACAGGAGTTATATAGAGTAATTAGGCGAAGTGCATATGATGGGTTAGATTTCTATAAGCAGACTCGGCGCCCAGGCCTGCAATTGCTCTTGTGCCTCGCTGGGGCGCTCAGCGTTCCAGGTTCGGGTTTGTGCGGCTTATTTTTGGGGCTAAGTACGGCGTTCCATATGCCTCTGGATTGGACGGATTTCTACGACATCGTTTCCGCCGTCCGTGGGATCCAATAAATGCATTAAAGTTAACACAAACGCAGAGAACCATCCAGATAGCCGCCGTAGGTATGTGCTAGTACATTTTTCTTATCACAACGTCAACCCTTGCAAAGACGCTACAATACACAGAAAAATTATAAGGTTTTGAAGAGCACATTCAAAGAAAATATGTACTATATAATGAATTCAGCCGGGTTATCAAAGCCCATTTTAGACGAGATTTTTAACTTCTAGAGGAACTTGGACGTTGAATCACAATAAAAAAAATACATAAAAGGGGGGGATAACAATCGGAACACTATCAGATCCGCTAACGAAGGACTCCCAGGCAGTTAAACCGCTATTTGACTCGTTGGCAGTCAAAACTCAACAATTAATCCGCACACCGACAAAGATTTCTTTCCCGGTTGTTCTCAGCACAGCCCGACAAGGCCAAATCGTAAGAAAATCTAACCTCGATGTCTGTGAATTATGAGTTCGACCCATAACAGCCCGGTCACGCTCTCTATAAGTTTGGGAGTTTGTTCGGCAGTTATTGAAACAGACAGCCCCATAATAAGAGTTAACCGGTTGTTGAGTTATGTTCCGTGGGATACCATTTTGATCGTTCCAAGGCTTCCATGGAAATTTGAAAAGCAAATCCTCCCACCCCCTTACGAATTAACAGACCGGAGACGGTTAAAACCGTTAGAACGAATGAATATACCCTCGACAATAGCCGTAAGAGCTAGCAATGAGTGGCGTAGTGTTCACGAGTTTGAGTAACATACATACGCGTACAAAGCCAGTGTTTGAATTAGAGACATGAAAGTAAACGAACAATAAGCAAAAGTATCTCCCTAGAAGAAATGCAGAAGAAAGGAACTTAACAAAGGAAATTCTTAGAGAACGCCTATCCCCCTAACATAAGATGCATATACTGCCCCGAATCAACCTAAACCAGAATTACAAGCAGAAACCAGGAGTCTCTACAAGAATATCAAAAACTCGTCGCGTATGCCGGCGGGGAAACTTCCAGCTTATCAGACGGCCGGTAAGTTGCCGCAGGAAGCTCGAATTTCCCCTTGTAATCCCGCTCTCCCAACTTCTCAGACGGCCGGTATGCTGCTGGGTGAGGCTTGACAGCCCTCTTGTAATCCCGCTTATAATCTGGCTTATAATTTCGCACCTCCGATTTTTGCACTCCCTGCTCCGCTTCCCGTCCTATCTTCCTCCTTTCCGCTAGGTATGCCGCAATCTCGGCGTCCAAATCTATGGCGCTGGTATTACCGGAAGCCGCTTTGGTCTCCGTACTCTCCGAAAGTATCTCGTCAATCTCGCACTCCAATTTAGACACTGGTTGTACAGGCATCGAGTCTCTGGACACATAATGGTCATAGATCTCGTCCTCCAAGTCGTCGTCGAACCCATAAAGGCCCGTACCCCCGTTATTTAAATCCAGTTTCATATCATTCCTTGCAAAAGAGATGTCATCCGAAATGGCGACTGAAGGCGTGGTAGTTGTATAGGATTCGAATTCAACGTCGCTGATTGTCCCAATTATGGTCTCGTAGTCGAAGGTGTCAAGAGATGTCGTGCTTTCATAGGCTGGGGATTGACGGAGCGACTGCTTCTTTGCTAATTGAGACGATCCTTTCGAGCATTGAGATGACGCTTTTGAATATTGTGACGAAGCTCTCGAATGTGACCGCGGAATAGTCGATTTAGACAAAGATCGGAGTGAAGGGGTTTGCTGCCGTTGCAGGGAAGTGCTTTTCACTACGTCTGTAGCTGGTGAATTCGGTAGCTTCGGCAACTTCGGTGACAGAATGTGGGGTGAGGGCGGTTTCGGGAAATCTTCGACAGCGGGATCGGGACTGAGTGTTTGTAAACTTGGTGTCTCTGGGAAAACGTATACTGACTCCGCCCAATCAACAATATCTATTTCATATTGCGGTGAGAATGTACGACCAGAACGCTTCCTCCGGATCCGGTCTTTGAGGTCATTGTCTGCCATTGACAACGACTTTGGTGGGGACTTCTCGGTGGGAGGATAATCTTCGCCTGGCACTGGCAGAACTGTCGGCGATAATTTCATTATAGGAGGTGGTACGGTAGAAGGCACTGGCAGTACCATCGACGAGGATCTCGCCAGGGGAGGTGGCAAAGTAGGAGGTACGGTAGGCAAGGGCATATTGGCATAGACACGCTCATATGATGGCGCGGGACGTAGACCTATGTTGCTGTTCTCCCTCTTCCTGCTCTTGGACCGAGGCTTACTTCCACGCCTTTGAGAGCCCTCTAGGTTGTCTTTGCGGCTTTCTCGGTCGTGTGCTCGAGATGTCGACCGCAATGGTTCGGTTCGAACTTGGCGACGCTTTTCCCGAACAGCAGGAAGTTCAGCCGTAACACCATCACTACCGGATATGGATTCGTTAGAAGCCGAAGATTCCATCCCTTCTTGTACAACGCTACCCTTCCTTCCAAACTGAAACACCTTCACAATGTTTGCCGCAAAATCGTCGGCTGCGCTTCTCCCTGGCGGTAGTTTATTCTCGGCTGGATAGATCCCAAGCACATTTCCCAGTACTTTCTTTTCCGTCAGCTTTTTGGATTTCTGCCCGTCTTTCGTCGTGTGTGTTGAAGGCCGAGACAATTCGGACAAGGAAACAGACCGCCGTCTATTCCCGCTCCGCGAGCTGGATCTGACGTGGGCGGCACCGCGTGGGCAAGGATTTGAATGAAGTCCCCCAACCATTACTGCCTGTTCAACCATCGAACCCGCGTTGGGTGCTGATGGGATAATGCCGCCCGTTTGCCACAATTCCGTCTTCGTAGTAGCATCCTTTAGAGCATTCTGATATGCTCCCCTCGGACTCGCCCCCCTCGTTACTGCCACCGCCATCTGTTCGGCCACCAACCTCCGCATCTGCTGCTCTAAATCCAAACCAGTCTGCGTTTCCTCCTTTGAGAGCGGCGATGCAAGGCCACCCGGAGTTCGGGGAAAGTATCGTGTCATGACTATTCTCTGGATGTGCTGCCAGTTTCTTGGTGTTTTGTTGTGTCGGTAGTGGGGGTGTATACGTCGTTGAGTAGGACGAGTTTCGCTTCTTGGAAGGCAAGCGGACGCGCCAATGAGAGTGTTATGTTGACTTATACTCGCGGACTCAGAATTTATTGTTGCCTCTGGATACTTGTGTAGGAGACCTTGCTTGTCAGTATCAGACTACTAGAATTCTTATAACTAGGTAATATCGATAGGAGATAACATACATTTAAGCAATTGAGATGGTATTCCGCAATTGTTCGTGTCCGAGTATCGTGTCAAAATATGGAGTAGGTGGATGAATGAAACGACTGAAGTTTGAACCACTCATCGGTAGTCCATAGAGTACACAGTACCAAGGTATCCCGCAAAAGAGGGGGGTGGGATATGCCGTTGACTAAGTATTTTGACAGCTCGCTTTGTCACATCACGCATATCGGGCTCAGGCGAAAGGTTGGCGACAGGGGTTTTTCCGGTGAATCTGCCATAACATACCCCCCCACGTCTCCCGTCAAGCGAGGACCGATGAGACCGGGCAGTCAACATCGTCAACGTTTAACCTCACCTTCTGCAATGAGAGTCCTTTCCGTGATGTCAAGACATTCATAACTTATTTAAACAGTGCAAATGTTTCTTTATATTTTAAACACCTAAAGACGTACGGAGTTTACTGCTGCCAGGAGCTAAAGCGCTGTGCAACAGATCCGAAACCGCAAGCGCTAAGGAGGTCGCCGAGTTGAAGATATCAATCCATTGAAGTCTCCGTCCTGATATGAAAATAAGGCATGCCATCGTTGCCACATTGGGCTCTTGCATTAATTATTGGCCTCTAGTCGGCGTTCAGAGAAAACGGAAATAGGGGCCAGGATCTCCAGGAGCACAGCAAACCAGAAAGGATACTCTATTCGATTCTGAATGGAGGATTATATTAACCCAAAATCCTCACTCTTCGAGAACTCCTCCAAGTTTTTATTAATCATCTCAAGGACATCCGAGAGACGCGCACTAATTTCATTTCGCCATGTTTTGACATTGTGACGTTCCATTGCATACGTACGCCTACATATACCAACCGACGTAATCTTTGTTGTTCTATGTACCAAACTACAGCATAGTTTGTGCAGATTTAGTTGCAACAATCAACAGTCGATCATTCCTTAAATGTAGTGATCGCCGGATGGCGGGGCAAGTCGAACAAGAGAGCTAGTTAATGAAGACTAGAACGGAGTGTGTAGAATATAAGTAGCAAACAGACCCCAGAGAGCAGATATTGTGCCCCTACGGGCTTGGTAACCAGTGGTCCAATCCTGAGTTGTTGCTTCCGGATCATGTGTTATCACCCATTCCGGCATTGACCCGATAATCCCAACTCGAACCCAGAATGTTCCAGAATTATGGTAGCACAGAATAAGTAGATCCATGATCGGATAGGAAATTAGGGAGTTGCAGGATCAAACTCGAATGGAGTTAGTGACCTCGGGGATCTATAGAACACCGAACCATGTCTATGGTGGCGGGTCCATGTAGAATACACGTTTCTTGAGGTCAGATGGAAACCAGTAACCAATACGGAGAATGGACGTCCGTCTCCCATGTCTTATGCTCTGTGCCTACGACCGGAAACTACGGTCTAGCCCAGCGCTGTATGGTACATATCGCCGGGTATTCGATCTACCTCGGCGTCCGGGGCCTTTGCTTACCTGGTTTAAGCTAATCCGCGTTATTCGCTGTCGGATAATTGACGTAAATGGCGTATCTGTTCCGTTCCGACGAGCCCGGGCTAGGTAGAAAAATTATCAGGTGCCCTCGTGTCGTTATGGCTCCCATCCATCCTCATCACGATCTCCTTGGGTGTTTTACTGACATCCGATCCTAATTATTACCTCCGTCGTATATGTCTCTCGGCATTATTGTTACGTGGGGAAAAAGACGAAAAGGAATGAAGAGCATAAGTGCATGAAAGTTGTGCAGATCAATTGTACCAATGAGAGGGAAGCTACCGACTCGGTCTGTCCAACGGTATGGAGAAGCATCCACAATAACCAGAGTATGGTTCGAACCATTTCCCCAACCCAGGTTTGGACTGATGGTCTCCGACAAATCCCACGTGACCACTAACACGTCGTAGCGGGGATCTCCCTCGCCTAACCGGGCCATCCGGAGAGGACAACGAGCACTGTCATACTCTAGTTAGAATGAATATAGTATGAATAAGCAACACATCGTAGAGTCGCAATGGTAGGTATAACGGATTTAGGAGTATGACGAATATCATTATCCAGTATGGGATTCGGTTATCAACATCCACATAGGAACCCCCGTTGCAACGCAAAATCAGGAAATCAGTGATATCCGTCAGACCTACAGCCACGACTCTAGCTGTTTCGCCGATTACCTGTATTAAGTTCGGCTCACGGGATATGTCGAAGGAGATCAGGGGGATCCGCGGAGGTAGATAAGATCTTTCCGTCTGTCCTGATATGATTTATAGAAATCATAGTGAGTTTGTTGCACATTTGAAGATTTATGCCAAATCAACTTAGTGTAAAATTAGAAGCCCAAACCTCCTGGCCGCCCATCCCGATGAGGGGTTGCGAGATGATCTGCTGCATGCCTCCCTACGGGGCTCTAGTAGTTGTAACCGCCGTAAAGCAAACATCCCTTACTATTCACCTCAGTGGGCCCTGGGCAAATCTGAGTGAGAACTCTCACTCTGTACCACAGCTAGTAAATCTACAGTCGATCACACTATTAATTAGTTCAATGGGTGAGAATTCTCGAGCGTTAATTTTGATTTGCCAGGGACCCAGTCTCTAACATGCAACTTGCTAGAATTACCACTGCATTGCTATTAATCGGTTCTATTTAATTTCAACCCCCCATCAATCAAGGCATATGCAGAGCTCCTAAGCTGAGCGGATAGCCAGCATAAGGTGGATACACGTGTTGAATATAGGATAGATCGCATTTCTTACGATGCGAGATATCCTGGGTTTTTTGTTGATACGATATGGAGAGGGGAACCATGTGCATATACTATGGTACTGATAGAAGAGAGAAGGAGAAAGACTCGAGATATATACAGAGAATCTTCGGCTATATCTTCAGGTACTCCGGTACTACTATTACCATTCGTCATTCTCGCTACCAGATGGTCTTAAGGAACTTAAGACTATGCCCAAAAACTTGGTGAACCTGCTTAATCAGAAAGCGACCATTGACTAATCAGAGTGTGCCAGGGCGAGTGATAATTGGTGATCACGGAAGGCATATGGGCTCGCATATGGCCAACTCGCGACCTCGCAGCATCCTAGACGATTATTCTCGATACATGGTACACACACCAAGGTTCAGAGACTACCAAATGATATATATGGCCAAATAAGCACCTGATCTGTAGGTACTAGGTAGAAAACGGTGATGACTGATGGATTCTCTGGGCATACTATTGCAATAGCTGCAGAGGATATGAAGTACACTGGGATCTTAGAGTAAAGCCCCCAGTAGAAGGGTGAGAGGCGGCGGCAGGGTGAGTGCGCCAGCGTCCAACCTACCTGCACCCTCAACCTCTTTTGCTGGCATTTGTATCATTGTAAATTTGATTAGAGCCTCCGCATCTACTTTTGGTAAAAACCACTGCGTAAGGCAATAGAGCGGCCAGTATTCAACATTAATCTCTCCGTTATTAACGAGTGATAACATATAAAGCTGGCCGGATTTTCAAGTCCCTGCCAGCAATTAGATAGCTCCGATTAGATAGCTCCGATAAGACCGATAATATTAGACCATGTTGAATAATCATCCAACTTTGATAGTCACCAAACTTTTCATGTGTAACTTACGGCACATATAATATAGTATCCAGAGACTTGAAAATCTGACGAGAATGTACCAAGCACAAATCATTCTAGTCAAGTTTTCTACAATTCATAGATATACCCCCCTGTTTATCTGCCTGAGGCTGAGCATTCCAAACCCAGTACCCATTGCAAACTGACAAGTATCATTACAATAACTGACCCCAATTAGCAATTGGTAGCGGATACATACCATGGACAAGCTCAGCACTTCAGACAACGTCTTCAGGGCATATGGAATGTGCTTGCGATGCTTTTGGCCATTCACACCTAGACCTGTAGGTAGCCACAGATTCCCGGGGATACCATGCCCAGGAAGCTGCCTTGGTGGGATATCTTGTAGTTAATACATCAACTATTTATTTATTTCTCTTCTCTTGTTAAAGCTGCTAAACCCCTGGGGTACCTGAACAATCTAGCATTGTGGACCCGCTCCAGGGCACGTCCTTTTGCCCTTAAATCCATGATATACCAGGGATCCCAGTAGGCGTATATAGGCTCCAGCTCGAAACCTTTCCGGACAGCCAACTCTTACAGTCAACTCGCGGCAGTCACTTTTGACGATCTGAATTCTCCCCACCCTGATCTTAAACCCTGCAATCTGGTGCTTACTACCACTCTGTTGAAAATTTTACTCTAGTAACTCGATGATGGGTGGGAGTTGGCCAGCTCCATTATGCTTGTTGCCTTTTCAATCTGACGAATAGTAGAATCTGCCAGTGGTGGGGTGCCAGTAACTTGCAGGGTAGACTGAAGAGAGCTTTCAGGCTCACCTGATGGCCTCTGCCTCTTATTACAGCTATCTGTAGCTACAAGTTATGGTGGCGGCTTCTTCGCCCCTTTTGGAGATACCGAGATAGATCATCCCAGGAATACATTACCCCTGGCTGTCAAGTGCTTGGAGGGTACGAAAAGTTGGGCACACTTCCAGATATGACATCAAGTCCTGGCAGCCATTTCACTGTACTAGATTATGTGAAGATAATCTAGTGACATCTATGACGTGATTTGTGTGAAGGAAAAAAGTTGAATGCACCACCTGGTCTCTCTACCAAATACCACATATATGGTGCCATGCCACCCTCCACATCAATGACTGTCTGTATCCAGATGAATAGTCTACTAAATTGACCATCCAGCCACTCTGTTGGTTGTTTCTGTTGAGGGATATTATGGTGCAGAAGAGGAATGGAGAAAGGAATTGAGACCACAAGAGTAAAAGGAGTGAGGCTCTATGACTTACTTGACTGCCAGTGATATACCCTAGGATATTTAGTCGTGACTCAGTGGATCTAGAAGGTTGAAGGCCTATCTTCAACATTTCACCATATATCTTACAGTGTTGTAAGGGAATTCTGGACGGAGCAGCTCTAGCTCAAGAAGCATAAGAATATGGTGACAGGATTTGACAGAACATGCAGTCTTGAGGAACCACACATACTGCATTGATCAACAAAGCTCAACATGAGTACATGTAACCAAGAGCTGGAATAAATAAAGTGCGTATTTCATTGTGTGGTAAAATGATAAATCAGCAAAAGTACAAATTGACCATAGCCTGCACTATGTGTACCTGTGTACATATACAATTCATAGCAAGCATCCCGTGGACCTCTGCACAATGTGCAGTCTATCGTCATCTACAGTCGATTCAGTGAAACTATATAAGACTGGTGGCCAGAAATGGAGGTATATCTGTGTTAACTACATGGCTGTTATAGCAGTAAGGAGTCCACTGGAGAGCCTGCTGGTATTTGAACACCTTATCAGAGCCTAGTCTGAAGCCTGTTTGATATTCTGCTTGTAAGCCTGTCTTATAGCCTCCTTTAGAGCCTGCTTGATGACTGCAAAACAGTGCAATGCTTGAGGGCTATAGCAGCGAGATCCAATCATCATGAGAAGTTCAGTTTTCCTCACGATGCTTTTGGCCGATGAAAATCTATGAGTTGTTGGAAGGTTTTACACGAATGTTGACAAACTGGATCTACTTGATTGAGTGTGTCTGGTACTATGTTCACCATCACCAACACTATCATCATTGCTATCATTACCATGGCCATCATACCATTGACATTATCACTATCAGCTCTGGACTGAATGTGCACACATACACCTACAATCTGTAGGCTGCAGGCAGCAGATTTTGCTAGAACATTTGAGTCCTAAAATCCAATTTTCTACTTTTTCTGCCGAATCTATAATTGTGATTGTCAATACCGTAACTATGAGGCATTGCAAAATCTCATTGTGGTGGACACAATAAAGATATGGTTCACACTTTAATATTGATTGATGTTATGATTTCTGCCACGATATGCCCCCCACTACCCACTACCCATGATCTGCCTGCTGGTGTCTGGTGGCTGCAACTCTTCAAGTCTCTCAATTAAATACCAAGAAGCATATATGGGAGCATATAGTCAGGTGAAATTGGGAGTGTCTTGCCTCTTGAGAGTAAACTTGGAAGCATAGAGTCAAGTAGATTGGGAGTGCATCATGTTAGTATACAATTGGGAACATACTTGAGAGCATGCTTGGAAGTATGATTGAGAGCATCTTGAGAGCCTACATAAGAGTATATATGGCTGCGAGTATATCATCATGTGCAATTAGGAGCATTGTTGAAAGCATGCTCAGAAGTGTACTTGAGAATGTCCTTGGAGGTATACGTGGGAACATGCTTGGAGTGTACTTGGACACTTCTTGAAAGCTTACCTGGGAGCATAGAGTCAAGCAGGCTCGAAATGTGTGATTGAGTCGAATTGGAAGCATACTTGAGATCGTACTTAGGTGTGTACTTAAGAACATCTTGAGAGCCTACTTGGAAGCATGCAATAAAGTGTATTCGGCTGTATCATTGAATGCAGTATAATGTATAGTATTTAGCAAACAAAATTGTATGCATATCATTGTAATGCAGTCAACATGCAGGTTGATAGGAGCTCTTACTGCCATTAGTCAAATATATAATGTCATTTTTTTCGGTGTATCTATCTACTTCAGAGTCTTCTACATATATTCACTTGCAATCACCTAGTCCACCTCTGTTATCCCTGTGCACCACCATCCCCCTACTGGCTTTCCATGCCAATATAAGCAGTGGAGATAAGATATGGATGTTTCCACCACCTTGTTTAGACTCAACTCCATCTTCTACAGTGTACCCACTGTACAGATTCCACGCCCACTAGTATATCTCTCCAAGTCTCTGTAAGTTGGTACTATTTCTATGGCCAGAGCAATTATTGTCAGTTGAAAAGAAGCTTTCTGTACAGCTATTTGAATTATTTCAAATCCAATAATGTCACCAAGTTTTGCTCCGATCACAACATGGTCTAGGGATGAAACATGCATAAATAGGTCGTACTTCACTTCCCAGTTGCGAATTTACTCCATTGCAAATTCTCCGCATACTACTGTCAAAAAACATTACAATCAAGGTATTAATCCACAACTACTCACCCAATATTAAAAATATCATGAATGTCAACCTGGGATGTGAAAGCAGGTAGAGTTATATACATTTCATATATATCACACTTTGTTGTCAGAGTGCAACTTGCAGACTTAAATTGGTGGGTTGTTTTTAATTTGAGTTCTTGTGGTTTATACTTGCCACTATCAGCCACTCAGCCACTCAGCCACTCAGCCACAGAATTCTGACCAATAAGAATCGAAAAAGACACATTCCATATGCTTATATGAATAATACTAAAGTATTTTGGTAAGAGGAATTTTGCGTCAAAGTTGTATGAACGAACAATTTAAAATGGGAGAAAGAGTCTTCGGCTGGTTGCGTTTACTACTGTATCGATCACTATGGTTCAGACGCCAGCAGTCAGACGGCGGTGTCCGTCCGGCGTTTTTTTCGTCTCGGTCAGCATCAGTTTTATGCCGTCCAGGTTGCAAAAGCTGTCAGCATCCAACTTGCAATTTATAAAGGTCAGTGTAACGAGTTGGTTTTGTACACTTAGAAAATGGAATTCTCAACTTGATGTATTCTACCCCATTCTGGCCCAAACGGTCTGAGCACCATCGCCCATTGAATCCCGAATACCCGTATTCTCATAATCAGCACCAGAGTGACCGGCCTTCCAAAGTTGTCAGCATTTAGTTGTCTAAAGCAATATTTGCTGTCAGCACCGGACAGCGTCCGAACCATAGTGATCAGTACAGTACCCGCGCTTCATCTAATGAACCATCCTATCTTTATACTGTGGTAGCGAATGCAAATCGAACCCGTGCATGCTACTGTCTCAAACTATGCAAGATGGACCTATACTGCAGAGATACTCTGCGCAAACGTTGTTTCAACAACCCGCAGTGGAATAACAAGATCGTCAAAAGTGACTACCGCGAGTTGACTGTAAGAATTGACTACCCAGAAAGGTTCCGGACTGAGCTAGAGTATGAGAGCGAATGAGATCTAGGGGAAAGGGCAGAAAGCTTCGAAGCGAAGAAGAATAATAGGGAGGTTTAGGGATTTGGTGCGTACTTCATTTTGCTCTAGCTAGACTGTAGATGGGAGGAATCTGGCTATGTTGGTTTTAGGCTAGATGGAGTCAAGCCTGTGGGATGATTCAGTGGTGAGGTTTGTTGGCTAATCAATGGCGGTGATAGTTAGTGCATTTGTTTACCTTTAACTTAGTCGGTATATTAATCTTGGAAGATAAGTGTGCACTTCTTTGCACCTCACTGATGCGCACTAGCTTTCACCTTGCTCTACTTTAACTTCAAACTCCCCTTCAGCCCTCGGCCGTGGAAGATGCCGTCTTCAGCTTCATCAAAGCATCCCCACTGTTGTCGCCTCACACAATCGCTGCTTGAAACCAGCCTCCAATTCTCTCATGTTCTGCGACCGTCACGCAGCAGCCCTAGGGTACACATTTTTAGTGAGGTGTAGTGCTAAGTAAACTACCGTGGTGTGAGATATGGTGTAAAATAGATGTGGTATAGATTTGGTTTGATTCACACTACAATCCCACGACACTAATCATGGTGGAATAAATCTGACAGTATCACCAGAGCTCTGCCACTACGATGGTGTGTAACTCACACACTGGTGCGAGTGATACATAGCGAGTGGGGTCTCATACAGATCTCTATGCAACTATCGTGATGTGTCAATTTGGTGTTGGGGTTTTCAAAGCAGGACAGCTTAATTTCTAGGTACAGTTTTAGGTCATTTGGTTTTACCTCTTATAATTTTGCCCGCAATCTTTTGATGTGGTTTCTTGAAATTCCGTGTCCTGCGGCGTGGGCGCATGATGATAGTGACAGTAATAATGGTAATTGCAGTAAGTGTGCTGTACAGTTAGGATCGCGGAATCATCAAGTCCTCCCAGCATGCCATGACCGGATCCCAAATCTTATCCCCGACAACCAGAGAGTGGCAGGATAGTGGGATTTAAGCAATTTTGTCAGATATGCGGAAGGATCAAGTTCCGCTCAGAAGGATACACTTCGCTAAATGTGCTGGGTATTACGGTAGTTATGTGTACCACCTTCTTCTTCTTAGTCTTCATCAGTTACTTCAATTTAGTATTAGAGAAATTTTTCAAGGACATGTTGAGAAAGACTATTGAGATGTGGAAGGCGAGCTCGAACTCCAAGTTATTGAGGAAGGCTGAATATCTGGTCGCCGAACCGGAAGGAACGTCACATGAGCAGTTCGATACGAAGTAATATGATCTTCTGGATTCTATGTTCTATATGCCTTAACTTTGGTGTTCTTAAATCCTTATGGTGTGTCTTAGTGGTAATACCGTACTTCTCAGGTTCCTTTGTGTCCAGGCTCTTCGCAACAGGCCAAAATAATTCAAGCCCTCATTTCAATAACTTGGGTATATCGCTTGATTAATGCAGTCCCGACTTGAGCGATAGTGATAACCAGGATGGCTCAGGTTGTTTGGGTTATTTCAATTTAAGAGTTTGTGCAATATCTAGAGTACTTTAGTTGGGGTCCTCCGTTTCAGGTGAGGCTCATGTGAGGCCGGTAGACATCTATTAGCCTCATATGAGGGTGACTGAAATATCATGTTGATGTGAGGATATTTGTTGGCTCATGGTATCCTCCCAAACTTATGACTATCCTACCACTGTCATGAGTATGCAAAGTCAAATCAAGGTGATTGCAAGATCAACCTCATATGCGCCTCATATGAGCTTCACCTGAAACGGAGGACCCCCGCTAAAGTAGCTGATTCCAGCTCCAGTTTTAGAGCAGTGGTACCCCGGACTCCAGTGATGTCCGCTGCGATGGGCATCTCTACAGCTCGAAGTTCTCGTACTACTGCAGGGGCTTCCGGCCGATTTGATTGACGATCACGGCAACCGTGGTTCTGCTGTCGATCGCGAGTGAGAGTACGTGACGTCCCTCATCGAGACGGGTTTCTATCGCGTTCTATGGTCTAAGCTAACACCATGCTTTGTAACCGTGATGCTGATATGTAGACTGAGTGCACTTGACATGTCGCCTCCAGCCACCATCCGACAAACTAAGTCACAGCGACAACGATTGCAATTGCATCTATTCGATACTTTCAAAAGCAATCTTTCCCTGCTTCACCTCGTGATAGCCGCAGTCGCCTAGTCGCCTAACTATAGTCTCAACCCTCCTCAAAATCTGTAACATTCCACGTCCCCCCATCCACAACAAACTCTCCAATCTCATCATCATTCTTAACAAAAAACACCCTTTTCTTCCCCCCAAAATTCTCCGCCGCCATCCCCGCTCCTCCCTCCGCATACCTCTTCGCCCCTTTTTCCCAACCCGTAACATTATTCCACCTAATCGACCCCACAAACCTCTTGCCTTCAAAATACAGCATAATATCCGTCTCCGTCGTTGTAGCCGCAAGAGCCTCAATCACATCCGGCAGCTCGTCAGACTCTAGGACAGTTTCATAGGTATTATTCCATTCGCCCTTCTGGAACCCCCAGCCAATGATACGTTTTTCTAGCTGCGCAAAGATAGTGAGGACCTCGTCGCCGTCCACCGTTCTGATTGCAGTCGTAATCCCCGACCCGAGGGTTACTTTAATTTTATCCACTTGGAACTTCCGTTCGTCACCGGGGTTCCATTCATCGGATACATATCCCGTCTCCTGCAGGAATCCCTTGCTGTCCTGAATTCAAATCAGCGAAAGGCCTTGATAGAGTCTGATGGAGTGGAAAAGGAGACCCGCCTGCCAGTAGACCCATTGCGTATTCATTCCCCCAATATCCCACATGATAGCCGTAAGCTTCGACTCCGCGGCAGGCCGGAAATTCTTCGACTCTGCCAGGGTCCCCAATTTCCATTTCCCCTCGGTGGTATCAAAAAACGCATCCGACAGGACATTCTTGTCGTTGATGAAGAAGATCTTTCTCTCGTCCATATCCTTCGACGTGAGTCCCGTAATCGGTGTCCCATTTCGCGGGGAAAGGTTGGACGCAAGATTGTATGAATAACTAGTCCAAGCGTCGGTTGCGGCCATCCAAGTTTTGAATTTCAGCTTCAAGTCTTTGCCCTGGTATATCAATTGTCTATCCTTTACATCGAGCGCTGGGATGATGGTAACGGCAGTATTTTCTAACGGCGAGTTTCCTAGTGGTTCTTGACCCGGTAGAGGAGATGCTGTAGGCACTGACTGGCCGGATCGGTTTTGTTTTCCTAATTCAACCCCAAGGTATATCGTCGCCACCAGAAGGCTAAGTACAAGCGTAGCCAGGACGCCAATCAGAACAAAGACATTCCTTCGGTGGTTATGATCGAACAGACCGCAGTATCGGTATATTCGGGGACTAGGCGGCGGGTTGGGAGCAGGATGTAGGCCGTCTTCGGCTACGCGTTCGGCCATCTCGATGCGTCAGGCGCAAACCTAGGGCTGCACTGCATATTTATGTGGAAAAGGTGGGTTGACAGTTATCGTCTTGTGGTAATTGCTACTGGTGCAAATGGTGCACTGAAGCAACCGTTCCACTGTCAGCTGTGGAGAATTGCATGGCAGTGGCTTAGCATAGCCTATGCGGGTATTTTGCATATGGACAGCCTTCAGCACCAACCACAGCTGTTGCACTGTTGCATGGGTCACAAAAGCAAATTTACCTGCAGCTTAGCTTTGTCTCTTTCCCTTCGTTTACCGGTAAGAAAAAGCAGGGTGCATCAAAGATTTTTACCAATGGTACCAGAAGTTTTCAATGCGGGACAGCACAACTGCACTGGAATCGTTCATATCAATGCTCGGTTGCTTGCAGAGAACACAGCCCGCTGCTTCATATATGTAACAGGTCGTTACACATGCGACACGTAGAGAGCCTTAAAGCTAGAAGGTGCAGCTACAATCTATGCGCACTCGGCTAGGCATTGCGCAACTTCTGGTTGGTGAAAGTGTATTATTTGTAACTTGTTGGGGCGCAGGCAAACCATTCACTCTAAATTTATGGATGTTGTGAGCAGTTCATACAGCCTTTTTCTCGGCAAGATAAGCAGCGAAACGGGCATTGCACTGGGATAGTGAGCGAGACGTTTATATACCTTGCTCGTCGCGGGGTTTCGATGTCTCGCTAAATTCATTGCTTGTGGGTGGGGACATGTTGGTAATAGTTGGCTCCAAGTCCAATTAAGAGTACCATGATCATTTCTGGGCTTGCACAAGAATTCCTCTGTATGTGTGATTCTTTTTATACAACATCCCGTCATCTTCATCATCATCGTTACAATCTGTATCGATATATCTACAGAAACACCAAACCAAAGCCGATCTCGAGCTCCATCATGTCATACACCGCGGAACTATAGCCACATTAGCACTCCACTCAGTTCCCAACCTTAAAGGGAGGCTACTTACCATTCTCAACACTAAAAACCACGTAGCGCCGATGAACCTCACAAACGCCAGCACCGCAACACTCCACAGAACGACTGCCATATAAATCGTGCTTCTCGTCACCTGCACCTCTTGCGGATCCTTACTAACTAATCTATTCAAACCACCGGAATTCAGGATCGTTGCCGCAAGCGCAAAATTCGTCGCACACCACGCCAACACCACCCAACACCGAACATCAGCGTAGTAGTAAGTGTCTTTCTGATCTTGCTCCTCTTTGATCTGTGCTTCAGTCTTCTCCTTTGCCTTTTTAACCGACAGCCCTGCGAGATTCTTTAACTCTTCCTCGTAGTTCTGGTCGCGATCTTTCGAGTTTTGCTTTAGTGAACTCCCGTCAGCGGCTTTCCCGCCTTTCACCTCGTCCTTTGGAGAACTGTGTTGACCCGTAGCACCTTTGGTGCCCCAGGAAATATCGTGCACGTTGCAGAATGCGTAGATATTCAACACGTTGATGTAGGATGGCGACAGCATAATGTATTGGATGAAGCTCGTGAACATGTGCCACGGCTCAAAATACATAAATGAGGCGACGAAGTAGAGGACGTAGGTTGATGCTAGGGAGACAACGAGGTCTCGAAAGATAGAGTTGGAGAAGACATCGCCCGCAGTGAAACCGTCAGTTTCGGATAGCTCTTTCTGGATCGACCTGACAGTAATGTAGATCGCTGCGAACATGAGATACCTGTGCACAGTGTGAGGAATGACGCTGTGTCACGGTAGATAGGATCTCCTTACAGCATAATGACAGCCCATATCACCATCATATATTTATACATCGTTTTCGACCCGTCTGGCTTGTTTCCGAGGGCTAATATGAAGGAAGTGAATAGCACGCCAAAGTAGATCCATTCGAAAACAACACCCAGCACAGCTCCAGGCGCAAAGTGCATTTCCTTTTCCCCGAGACTTGCTGTCAGGATCCGAAAGACCAGGAAAAAGTTTGCCTGCACAAAAGTCGGAAGTTAGAAAACAATGGCCTCACCAACTGCGACTATTTGGGGAGGATACCTACCAAAGCAAGCCAGGAAAACAGAAGGGATATAGTTTGATACAAAAACTCGAACAAAAACACCATTTTCCGCATTATCGAGTGGTCACTTCTCCATATTTGCTTGACGTTCACCAAAGCAAAGATGGCGGCAAAGAAGGAACCATTGAGCCAACGCCTTCTCTGCTTTACAAGCTCTGCCACATTGTCTGGCACATCTGTCTCTGCATATGCGGATTTGACATACTGTAAAGTCCAATGGGCTTTCCGTTTCGTGACTAATTCGAAGCAAAGAATTCGGTCTTCGGCGAGGTACATGTTTTTTTCGAGAATACCGGCCCTGACGGTTCCCGCGTGCATCTTCTCGCCTTTAAAGTACATTTCCAACGGTCCAGAGCCCGAGGCATCGTTTAGAAGAGCAACATAGCGATATGCAGAGAAGGCGCCCGGAAGAACACTGATGAAGCCAAAAACACTTTCGAGTGGCTTGTCGAGAATATTGGACATCTAAGGCACGCAGTTCCAATATCAGCTCTGAATGGCACAATCGAGTCAAGGGTATAGAGTATCGGCTTTCTACCTTGTACTCAAAGTTCTGTGTTGCCACCAATGGATTTTTCCACCAGTTTCCCTCAGTCAACTCCGCCTTGATCTCGCCACAAGCACCAGCACATTGGGGGTTAAGATAGAACGCCTTCCAGAGCTGGTAGATGCTGTCATCTCCAGGCTTTGTTCCTGCATCTATCAATACACAGATATTTGGTTCCAATGCTGGTCCAAATGCTTGGAAAAACCAACGGTGAGAATTGATCTTTTGTTGGTTGTTTTCTTTCAGACAGAAGAGCATTTGCACGGGGACAGCGAGTGCACCGGGCACTGCTGTTACTTTATCTCCATCGCGACGGATGCCAACTTGCGTTGTGTGCTGGAATTTCACCCCAGTCAGTGACCATCATTCGTAGCATGCATCCATGTAAACCCTACAAAGTTGGGGTTGACGAATTTAGAGACGCAGACACCATCGTTCATTCACTGTTGCAATGCACTATGACGGGGAATCAAACCTCACCTCATATATATGCGCCTCGACGGGCTTGTCATTAACCTTCAATTTTGCGATACCCTCTTGATAGCATCCCATTGCCGCCAACAAGCTCCGCGTCTTGGGATCAATTTTCTGCCTTCCATCGCTGACAACACAAACCACAATCTTCTTCCATCCGTTCTCGCCCCATTGCGAGTCTTTCGCCTTGGTACACATGTGCTCGATGTTCTTAAACACACCGATCATAGTGTTGGCGAACAAGATCTCGTCCTCGGAGTACATGGTAACAACAATGAAAAGTTCCGTCTGTCTAGGTTGTCCGAACAGTTGCTGACGAAGGGCAAAACGTTCCTGAACAAATTCGGACGGATCACAGGTGGCAGCAGAGTATCGCATGCAGCTGAACTCCAATGGCGCCTTCCGCGGTATCTTGTCCATTAGTGACGACGGGAGGGGGCAGTTCAGAACCAAATTTCCGCTCGCCAGCCGGACATCGTCGAGATCAGCCCATTTCGAGGTGGAGGTTCTCCGTGGGTCCGGTGGGACGAATGTCGGATCGTCAGCATCGCGACTCCCCATGGTAGCCTGAGATTTCTGGGTTTGCAGAATCGGTCTTCGATCATCATCGTCATATGTGCTGTAGCGCTGGTGTGAGGAATAGCTGCTACTGTAGTCGGGGGCCGGCTCGTCTGCGTCTTCTTCGAGGTATGGCTTCGGGGGTGCTGGAGGAGGTGGTGGCTGGTAGTTATACGGAACGTTCTGCTCGTAGATTATTGTCTTCAGTATCCCCTCGCAGTTCGGGCCTTGCTAGGATCGTTGGACTCACGGCCATCCCAGATGCTGGTGTGCCCAGTCGGTAAATATCATCCTCCGGCCACTGGGGCATTGAGTATGCCTGCGGCGGATACTCATGAAGCTGATGTTCTTCGAAGTCGCCCGGAGCATATTGGCTGTAGGAGGGGGTGCGGGCGGGTCGAGGGGGCGAGTGGCGCGGGCTCAAGGGCGGATCGTAGTACGACGGATCGTCAGTAGGAATGTTGTGTTCCGGCATGGTAATATGTTCGTCGCGGTCGTCGCTGCCGACGCCATAATAATGACCGCTCATCGTTCAGAGGGTTTACTGACTGGCAATGATGGTTTGGATGGCGGCGGTGATAGCGTTCCATTCATGCGGGATGGTGGTATTTAACGAAGGTCTCGTACCAACACGCGCAGCCATGCCAGTTGGCTCTTTCGCTAACTTGTGTTACTCTCTGAGGCTGAAGGGCTGAGATAGTGCAAGTGCACCACGCTGCGGTTAGTGCGTACAAGGAGACGGCATTTCTCCGGCGTTCCATTGCCCCAAAGAAGCGAAGCGCTAGGATATTAACAACCCAGCGTGGCTGCTTCGAGGGGAATGTTTGGAACCCAAGACGCCCCGCAAGGCACAAACGCTGTCGCAATATGACATATAACTCTCTGTACCCGCACAGCCATCGGAAGGTCGATGAGGATTGGAGCTTTGAGAGATGGAGTGCGGGGAGGGCTCTGGCCGATGAGGATCTGCTGCATGTCGTTGGTTCCAACTACTCGCAAATTTTGGTGCAAAGAGCCGACGCTGAGCTCAGGTCCCACAGAGTTTTGTGGGAGCAGATTACAGCGTTTCCGATGCAGGCTTCCAGCTGCAAATGAAACCCAACCCTAGCCCTGGTTTCAAACGCCAGGAGTATGCAACCCTGGGCTGGTTTGGAGCTGAGCGTGTAAGATAAGCACCATGTGCTAGGGTGACCCCCTTAGAGCGCATCAGTTCATGCATGGCGATGGAGTATGGAAGTCCAAAGTGAGCAACCTCTAGTCGATACTTGAGCAGAATTGATCATACGCCACAAAAAGGACCACTCATTCAAACTCCACACATTACATAATTTTGGCGCTTGTGCCTATGCTCATACGCTGTTGTATGACCGTATATATTCAATTGCTACCTAATATCACTCGCACCTTAACGCGTCACACAGCATGCGGTCGATTTTGTCTTGATTACGGTCAAGGAACTTGCCAAGTCCTGACCTGTATTAGCGCTCAAAATCCTCGCTTCCTGACCTACCTATCTGGATGACAGCAGTGAGGTGCATGCCATAAAAGTCTGAACTCTGGTGCCGTTCGACGGTGCTCTTATCTGTGGTTCAGATCCTAGCGGTCTGTGACATACAAATCCTAGTGCTTCAGGACACCCAGACTGAGGCTACCCCAGATGATGTGAAATCACACAACAGATCAGTAGCAACCACTGGCCCCCAGGCAGTTTAGTCGCCATTGGAGAGGCGGTTGTAGGATAGTTAACGTACCGCTGAGGCCGCATTCGGACGTGGAAACGCGAAGATAACACCACCCCCAAAATCAGATTCCTTCTCCTTCCGCGATACCTGGGCTGTCTGGCTCCATCTAGAACGGCCACAGCATTCCGATCCTGCCGTCAATTTCTGGTTGTGATCTCGCATGACTCCCTTCCTTATCGTGTCGGTGTCTAGTCCAATATTGAAGAAACATCACCGGTAGTCCCAGACGTTGAAGTTGACACCCGAGTAACGCCTAGCTCCCCCTCAACTTCTTCGCTATTCTGCCCTGTCACCCTTCTAGGCTTCCAAAACTGGCCTTCGATTCCTGTTCGCCTCTCGACTGCACGTGGCTCAGTATCTATGTCTTCAGAGGTAGAGTATACGTAGTAAAACTAGGAGTGGAACTCATAGGTTATAAGGTATATATATATTCCTTCCTAACTGGAAGTTACAAAATAGACAGGATTGGTCCAAAATCCCATTCGTTCTCACTGTACGAATCCCCGACGTGCGCCTTTATTCGACTCTGCGGCGCAACAATGGTGACAATGCCGACGCCGCCCACCGCCAAGTTCGTCATAGTGAATAGTGGCAGTGGTGGAATTTGCCCCCACTGCCGCCAAAGTAAAGTACGACCTCATTCAACTTATTCGAATAAACCGAGAAGTTAGTTCCCGATCAGGTAAATCCAATTGACTCTCCCCTCCGTTGCTCTCTGCTTACTACAGTTGTATTATAGGATTATGCCGCCCGACTACAAATATACTTCCCAACCAAAAGACAGAGGGTATAAGCGAAAGCACCTCCACAGTGTCACGCTTAGCGAATCTCGACACACTCTCGCAACTTTCATTCTCAAATCGGTTAGGCCTACGCTAACTAGAGAAGCGATGATGGCGAGGATGGTGGACAGAGAAGCCGCAGTAACGTGAAACCTACGACGACGGAGATTGATGTTCCAGAGCTCGTAGACAATAGAGAGAGAAAGAGTTGCAGCGAAGATCCGAACGAGCGCGGCGAAATTTACTTCCTACCGAGTTTTTGCGTTTCGGGAAAGACGGGAGACGCAGCGGACACCGAGAGTGAAAATCCTAATGTTGTGTTAAGAAGTATAACTGCGTCTCTTAGACAACGTTCATGTGCTCTTCCAACAATTTTAGACGCAGTTACCCAATGGATTGTGAGAGAACTGCAGTACATACGCGGCGATCATCTGCTCAGTGTCAGGATAATGTCATGCTTGTGTACCGCGCCTACACACCGCAACTTACTCTAATACCCGCAATATCTAAATCCCTGGAAAATGACGAGTAGATAGCATGACAGATCTCTGGCTGGCATAGATAGGGGGGCATGAAAAATAGTCTCAAGAAGTTGCGTTTTTCAATTGTCGGATGTACTCTATGATATCGGAGATTGTAGGGCTTTCGTGATAATCCTGGTTAAATAATTGTATGCCGGCTGTTTTGCCTGAGTGAATTGGGATTATACCCAAGACAAAGTAATCGGTTACTACAGTGCAGTTATTGACGAAGTTCAGGTCAAATAATGGAAGGCTAGTAACATTAAACGACATCTAATCCGCGGCATCACATGAATGACGGACAGCGCCATGCAGGACAGCTTTAAATTCCCATGAGCTGGTATCCCGGTTTCTCTAAAGTCTGGGCCCTGCGGGAGTAGGTAGGCTAGGCAGACGTGGAGCTTTGCTGATGTACACATTGGTTGGACGGTCCAGCATACTGGGAATACATCGAAGTGGCTGAGACTCGTAGGTACAATGCCAAAAAACCCCGTTTATTGATGGGACTGCAGTGCCACATTTACCCGAGTGCAGCATGACTCCCAGAGTCTAGTGAGTATAGCATATGACTAAATTTAACATTCCAATTACTGGGAATAGCTCAAAATAACACAGTAATGCAAGATACCAGCAAATATGACATTGTAAATGATTGAGTATTGAGTTGAATGGGATAATATTGGTCAATTGAGCAGCATTGAGAATTTGCATAGATGTGGCAGGCATTCCACATTCTTGTCACAATGATGTGACAGTAATAAACCAGTATACCTACAAATAGCCCTAACATGATGTTAAGTTCAGCAAACTACATACAGTATAGTGGTTAGTGAGTGTGTAAAATACCCACTGAAACAGGTTCAAATCATGCCAGAGATATCTTTTTACCATACGTCAGTCAGCAGGAGAGGTACCACTGGCAGCATCGGTCCTGGAGGCAAGCCATCGAGCATGAGCAGGTACACGCAGGCATGTGCGGGCGTGTGCAAGCATGTGCGAAATATACACATGTGGAAGTAATATAGTATAACTCTACTATTTAACTCAATGCACATCATTTTGCATATGACAGCAATCCAGCATCAATGTGGCATCAATGTACCATCTAATGTGGTCTTCTGTGCTACATTATTGTGAAATTGATTCCACACTCAAAACAATTGATATTGTTGCAAATCCTGAAATACCCCACAAGTTCAGCTGATGTTACATTTATAAAGAATTCAGCTTTAATACAGCATTAACTCGGCATCAATAAACGGGGCTTTTTTGGTACAGTAGGTACTATGTTAATGTTCGGATGTTGCAAACGCTAGCGTCGAGCATGTTACAGATATACATGATGTTACAGGTCTGATACACGGTCCTGCTGCAGGGGCCGATTCCTCCTGTATATATCTCGAGTCTTCCTCCTCTCTTTTCTCTGTACCATAGAATACACGCACACGGTTCTCCCCAACTTCCATATCGTAACAGAGCACGAATTAATTGGGGCGAGTGATGGTTTATGAAGGTGTGGGCACGGTTATCGCTGAAGATCTATTAGCACAGACTTCTATATAAGGTTGCAGTTAACTTTAGCGGCAACAGAACCAGTTCCTATGATCCTAGTCACTGACTGGAGGTGGAGAATACGAGCCCTCGGAGGCTAAACGACTGTAGAGTTGTTAGTGAGAGTAGGTTTCAGCCGCGTGCATGCTTGAGGTTTGTGGAGTTTATTAGGGCAGGACATATGTCAAATATCGTGTGGTGGTTTTTGAAAGGGAGGGGAAGGGGAAGGGAGGGGAAATATCGAAGTTGTATATATATATCTTCGATTCTCGTCCGCAGATTATTCCTTATTCCACCACGTTCGGAAGCTCGCGCGGCGACGTATTCGAGAAATCCTTCTCTAGAACTCAATATCCTTGACATTCCCAGTGATGCCACAGTATAGTCACGTGAAAGTTACCTATTCCGACTAACTTCCGTCGTCTCCTCCCCAATCATCACCTTAACATCTTCTCTATCACATCAAACTCAATGCTGTCTTCTTTCTCTATCACATCAAACTCGATGCCGTCCTCTTTACCCTCACCTCTCGAAGCTACTTCAGAAAAGGACCTCGCCCTCCACAAAACTAGCATTGCCTCCAGTCTCGGCGCATTCGCACCGCCCGTAGCAGCTCTCTCTCGTCGTCGTTGAAGCTTGCACAACGGTCCTCTATCCTTCACGATGAGCTCGAAGCTTCATTACCTAGGAAGGAGCTGCAAGATCTTATCCTCGACTTTAGTATTCCGTCCGCGGTTCTAATTGACGACGACACTACTCCGACGACAATCAACAAAGAATCGTGTGGAGAGAGTTTGAGCCATACCGCCTCCACCAACAGCAAAGCTCACTCCCGAAGGTAATAGCTAGAGTCATGGCGGGCTCAGTACTCTACTCGATGAATGGGTTGGTGGAGCTGAGGATAGGTGATAGTGGAGGAGAGGACACCATGGCCGGGGAACGGAGACCATTGTAAATGCACGGCTCTCGAGGGATGGTTAGCTATTGACGACGAATGATTGAGCATGGTAACACACCCAATCGGATATTATGCTGCATTCACCCTAGTGATTAGTGTTGGTAGAGTATAACACGTGTAGTTTCAGTTGTTTCTCAGCAATTTGTTGTGTACTCTGCATTGCATTGATAGACTGATATCGTATCTAGGCAGATGCTCTCCCGGATTTCCCCAGTTGAATCTGTCTCCGGTGGCTCTTATTCACTTCCTCTGGAACTGGGTCGGTTCGCCGACTTCTCATCCCCACTGCAGACCAACACCAAACACCTGTCAAGCCACCAAACCCTAACCTGGTTACCGTAGCCGTCTACAATTGACATGGGTTAGTTCCTTGATGAATCAACCCACCTCTTAGCCGAATTGGTGTCTCCAGCGTCTCTACTAGCTCCGCCAGTTTTTAGTCCAGGGGGCATCACCAGTATATAATTTCATGATGACCCACGGGTTCTGCTCCTTACCGTCTCGACAGTCGTTACACTCATTTCACCGACCCGTTCCACTCATTTGAAACGATTGCCTTTGGCATACCACAGTCTTTACCACCACAATGCGTGCCTCCATCATCTCCACCATTTCCCTCCTCGCCGTCAGCGCCGCGGCGTCAGTGTCCTCCTCCTCCCGCATTGCAACAACTAACACTCCACAGCCAGGCCAACCTTTCTCCCGAGCAATCTACAATCGTCCACAAGTTCCACTCACGCATCAATGAATTCGCGACGCACAGTGCCTGGAAGAAATTCAACACTGCGGCCCAAACGGCAGCCAAAGAGTTCTACCACACACGTACCGCCGATCGAAGCGCGCCAACGGAGGCGATTGAGGTATTATATGATGGGTTAGCGCACGATGTCGAGTTCGTGGCTACGCAGACTATCCTCACGGGTGCTGCGAAGCAGACATTGTATGTGGTTGCGGATGAGTTCTTGAGTGAACTGAAGGAGGCGGGGACGGTAGAGAGTGATGAGGTATATAAGACCGCGGTATATGAGACTGCAGAGGGGACGCACGCAACGGTGGAGAGTAGTGAACCGTACGAGACCGCGGTAGAGACTGCGGAGGCATATGAGACTGCGGGGGCGTATGCGACAGCGGAGGCATATGCGACTACGGAGGAGAGCGCTGAGGCCACCGCGACAGCAGAGGAGAGCGCGGAGGCCACTTGGGCCGCGGAGGAAAGTACCTTGGCAACGTCCATCGTGAGGGCAAGCTACGCAGCTGTTTCTGCTTCAGCAGCCGAGAGTGTGGCACCCATCGTGACCGCCGAGCCCGGTGCGGCAGCAGTAAAGGTAGTCAGTAGAGTTCTCGTGGGGATAGTTGTGGGAGGGGTTATGGTGGTGGTTGCTGTGTTGTAGGCCCAACGGTGCAATTTCCCATAGCGTGGGATGTTGCACAGCCAAATCTGCGCTAGTACATAACTATATCAAGCGTGGTCTATCACTTGTCGCAAGCGAGTCGCTAGTGGGCCCAAAGGAAGAATGGCACTAATCATGAACTCACTCGGTAATATTTACGACTCGGAATATGCAGTGGCCAATAGTGTTTACAAGTGCACACCCGTTTGTATCAAAAAGTATAGCAGTAATAGTCTCGTGCCCAGACTCCCTCTTAGTGTCTCAGCCACTTTCTGACGAAAGAGCTCCGACTTAGTGATAGTCTGGAACATATCGGTTCAGCCAAGTTCCATCGGGCACTACTTTTAGGCATCCGAGCTTCCTAATAAGGAAACTCTGCTTCCGATGTAACACTAAGTTTATTGGGAGTCTCCCAATATTAAGAACTGTCTCCGGGTCCAAATACCACTATCCAATGACGAATCCGAGTATCCATCCTGGTATCTAACCTATATATATCGGAATGTAAATTCCACGCCCATAAGTGAATACAACCCAATCCCTTGATATTCTGCCAACTCGGAGCCACCAAAAGATACCCTATAGCCTTAAACCGTTATGTGTTCCCATCCCAAAGCAAAGAAAAACAAACCCTGAACCATAATCCCTGAACCATAATCACAGTAACAGACCCAAAGAAACAATGCAAACACCAAGGAAACCGCAAACATGAATTCCAAAGTAAACAAAGTTAAGGACATATACTCATAATTGTAAAATGAAGGGGAGTGGCCTATTGCCATGTTTGGCCTTCATCAGCAGGGAAGACCTTAAGCATAGACCGTGGAGGTGTAACCAAGTCATGGTTATCAAGGGGAAGGTCGTCAAACACCACATCGCACTTAACACATTTGTGTACCTGCCTTTGAATGACATCATGCCATTCGCTAAGATTAATTGGCATCTCAGCGCGATGATTGTATGACTCGTCGGGAAGGAGGTCAGGATCAGCAGGGAGGATGTCACCGAACCAGTTCCCAGTGCGTAGAGGAAGCTCAACATTCCTCAACTGGCTTTTTATCGCGGATCCACTACCCGCAGTCCGATTAGTATGCTAGGTGTAATATGATGGATCGATTAACTCACATAAATAGGCCCTTCTCCATATCCCAAGGAAACCTGGTTGGCACTGGCTGCCATCACCGCGTCCCGGCGGTATTGATCCACATCCTCGTAGGTCATACCGGGAGGGGGTTCTGCGAACTGCCAATCGCCACCTGGGTGAGCGCTGTGAGCAGTCTTCCATACCTCAAGAATGCATGTATGGTTATCCGAAATGTTTTCATGCTGGTAAGTCATCAGAATGATGATTTTGACCCCACCAAGCGATCTGTATTGCCAATAGCTCCGCTTAGTCTGGAGGTCCCTGTATTTCTGAGTATTCGCAACCTCAACCATAAATAGTGCCCAAGTCCCGACGCCACAAGGGATTCCAGCATCCAGTGTATATGGAGTGTACCAGGTTCCATACTTTTCCGTACGGATTCTAACTCGCTAGCCTGCGAGCTCATTAGTCCGTGGCCTTCACCGACCGAGGAAGAATAGACATACTCTGTACATCAACATTTGCTTACTTGTAAAGTGTAAAAGGTATATGGTGTTCGATGTACCAAAACTTGAGTAGATGCTCATGGGGTGAAGTCGGAGCTACGCCATGATAAGCTCGGGCCCCACCCATTCTGGTTGAAGCAATCTGTAGTTGGTAGTCATAGTACTCAACCTTGTGGAGCTAATGACGATCAGGGACCTTTTGGTAGTTCTGAATGAATTGAAACACGGTATCAGAGTCTACCTCGAGGGTGAGGAGGAGGTCCTTGGGCACAACCTTTCCGAATCAAAGTCAAGGAGCATTGCGCAGTTATGTTCTTCGCTTTGCGCGTAAATTCTTGCGAAGGGGTCGTTTGGCACAAGTGATTGATGACTGGAACGCGGGGAAGAGGTTGCTGAGGAGGTGGACTCTGTTGAGGGGGGAGGCGATGGAAATGTACTCGAAGGGATTGGTGGCTGTAGTGTGAGTCGATTGTTGTTAGCATCTGTTTCGCTGAATTCAGCAGTAGCGGATTCGAGAGTTGAAGTTGCAATGGTTCGAGACATGCTGTGCTTGTTGCGGTCATCTGAAGAGATTGGAGAAAGGTGATCAAAATGTGAATAGTTAGGCATCGCAGGCAGGCGTATTGGTGGTGAGAAAGAGCTGAGAGGTTTAGCAGGAAGTAATGGTGCTTGAGGAATGTAGGAATTGGTTTCTTGGCGAATGTTTCGCACTTTAGCACAGCACAAGGAAGCACCAGGTGGGAACGTGATGATCTCGGAAGCACAATTTATTCCCCCAGAACTCGTAAATGGTGGGCCGCTTCTGGTGAGATCGTTTGTGTTTTGAAAGGGCAAATATGACGTAAAGCCATCGTAATGCTGGTCCCCGCTAGGCTGGTTGTTTTGGGGCAGTCAAAAGGTCTGAATCGCATTGCCCGCTTGGGTGTGATGATCCATGGGGTACTAACACCTAAAACATTGCTGCTGGGAAGTGGTGGAAGTAATGGTAGTGGAATTAATGCAGGTCCCGAAGACGCAAGGCAGAAGTGATGTTAAGCGAATTGGGAGGGTAAAAATTTCTTTTCTTTGAGGTCAGAATGGTATATCAGTCATCCATTCATGCTACTACTCAGCATCATTAATGTCGGATCCAACAACACGCCGCCGCATGGGGCCTGATACCACAACAATGCAAGGAAGCATTAATGAAAGGATTTGGGAAGTTCGGCAGTGTATGAAGACGCGTGGTCTCACGTCAGTTTCAAGCTTTTTGGAGGCGATGTGTGATTCCCGGGTGCACGATATCAAACACCTAACTGGAATAATGCTTGGCTCTCATGGTGTGTTCACCAAGCTGGTGGAATCGCTCTTTGCTGCGGACAATGCAATAGCATTATTTAAGTTGATGCACGACTCTCATATGTGTAGATTGGACTGAAAAGTGACGTTTGAGAAGCTGCAGACTGAGCTCGATTGCATCGATAAACACTGCGAACTCCGGCGACCAGCATCGGATTTTGTGGAGGTTGATTGGGAGAGCGTGGAATGTGGAAGCATCGGGGAAGCATTCTGGCGAGCAGCTCCTGCTACAACCAGCTGGTGGAACCATTGTATTGGGTTACAGCCATAACTGCAGATTGCCCTGCCCATTCCAGAGGGTGTTATACAAGCAGCAGTGCAGTTGGGGACTCGGAAGACAACTGGGGGTTAGACAGTCCTGTACTGTTGGATAAGAGGAAGATGATATCGGTTGTAGCAATGAGCCTGCTCGGTTATGCCAATTCACAGCGTGCCAACATTCTACAGGTAATAGGTGTCTGAAATTGCAGGCAGGGGGCAGAGTTGATTGATTATAGACTACTGTGGGTTTTGACCTGTTTGCTTCCCAGGTTCCTAAACGCGTGATAGTTGTATTGCAATGTTTAGGCATATCAAGCCCCTATAGTCCCATTCTCCATAGCCTGGAGATGGCAGCGCAGGGCCAATTGGTGAAGACTAGAATCCAAGTATGGAACTAGCCGTTTAGGTTGCTATACGATAACTTCAACATATATAGCAAAGTGCAGGACGAGCGAATTCATAATAAGAACATTTAACACAACAATACCATGGGTGCTGTGGTCTTCCTAAAGACACAGCAAGGTGATCCCTGGCCAAAGCGATTGCCACAGGATAAACAAACAGTATCCCGGGCTGAGCAACTTTCGAATCTGCTTCACGCCCACTCGGAGGATGAATCGCGCCCATATACTCCGGCCCCGGAACAGTGGTGGATTCGATTGCAGGAAATTGGGGATTTTAAAACTCATGATGTACTGGCACCACTGTTTGAATCAGTTCGCACATGTATGTCCCGAATATCCAAGGCCATCATTTGTGATAGATTGTGGAGCTTTGGAGGTGCCAAAATCGGTTCGAAGGATTGCCGGAGCGGCCAGGAATTACTACGGTTCGAAACACCAGAGGTGTATAAACTTTTTCCGACAAGGATAGATGCTGCACCAATGAAGGCATTTGACCTGGACGAAATCTTGATATCAGGGAACTCTCAAATCCTTGATGCCATTATACACGAGTTAGACTTGAATAGAGATAAACTTGAAGACCAATTTCTCGTGCCAATATCAGGCGATTAGTTACCTGTTCAGCGGCTGCCGTCTTAATAATGCTGTAGGTCTTTCGATGATGCGAAAGCTGTCCATAAATTGCAATGGGTTATGCCGATATCTGGTAAGTAACTTGCAGGCTTCCAGCAGAGTAGAAGAGTGTATTGACATAGATGTGTGAGTAGGGCATTTTCACCTGTGCATGGCAGCATGCAGAATGATATACAATACTTATGGCGAATCAGATGGTTGTTGAAATCCTTTATCACTAAAGAGACTTGGAGGAATCTTGGGAAGAACAAAGGTCTTTAACGCAACTGGTCATATGGATTATTATGCTGCGGACGCCCTACTCAGTCATGTAATGGATGTATTAATCATTGTTGCATTTATGGCACACATCAAAGTCAGGTCAGTTGAAGAGTTGCGGACCCGAATGACATCTTTAGACTGGCGCGCAACCATCACCGAAGTCGTAAAGAAGTGGATCCCTCCTACTAGTGTTCATTTTAACCATAAAGAAAAGACTATTGAAGAACGGGATGCCTTACTGGAGAATGCGGTATTGCTACTACAGCATGGCTTGATTTATAGGGCGCTTGGGAAAGCTGTCGCTCAAGGAGATTCAGGGACTATAGTTAAGCAGCTTCGGATGCTTATGAAAATGTTTCATGGCAGACAACAAAGCAAATATACGATCGAGTCTTTGGAATGGTCTTTGGAATGGTCCAACGACCTTAAGCGAGTTTGGTTGAATTATTGCGTGGTGAATCTTAGTGGGCGGGAGGGGAAGTGGATTGAGATGGATCAATTTAACGAACAGTTAGTCTGTTATATAAAAGATGTTTACAACCTGCGGGAATCCCCTGCATCAGATCAATTTCAGCGTGAGATTATTGTACAGTAAATGATGATTTTCGGGCGAGTGAAACTGCCGATTGTGAGAGCAACCGGAGCCCTAGACTATGGGACCCACAATGGGGAAATGCCAGCCCGGGTGGCTATCAGGCGTCTAATTGAACACCTCCACAGTGAGAATGTTTATTACTCTTAACCCACTTACTTGGTTATATAGAAATAGGCTAATAGCAGTAATTCTTTTTGTTCACCCCAGGCCGTCGTACTGCAGGGTCTTCCGCGGACCCTTTTCACATCACTCTGGCGACAGCTTGATGGGTGTAGGGTTGGGTTGCACTCAACAGGAAGAAGAGTATATCAGATGTCAAATGCAAAATCCTTAATCTGAATGTTGGTATACCTCAATTTTCGGTAGCCTGAATGGGATCAGCCAAAAGGCACCAGGAGAACGACCTGGACTTAGATGAAATCGAAGGCTTGGACCATAGCCCACCTACAGGATTTCATGATGGTGATCTCATGGACTTTTTCATGGGAGCAGGGATAGATATGGATACGTGTTTTTAAAGCTATCTTGATGCTTGGATTATGTATCTGATATAGGTTAAGCGATTGCTTGTGGGCTGAAATATATCTATAAGAGTATATGCAATTGCTCTAATAATAAGGGAATAATAGTATTATCCACCAACTGAAGTGTTCATTGCTTCAGGCCATCTGTTCAGCCCCGGGCTCTAAGCCCAGCCAATCCAGATTGAGGCGGACAACACTTGTTGACCCAGCAACACTCCCTAGCCTTTAGAGACCGATACTCCTTTTCTGCCCGGTTCTTTGACTGAGGTAACAACTGGGAGAAGCGACCCCACCTGCACCCTGTGGAACTGTGGCTCCTAACGGAGTGTGACCTCTCTTCTATCTCCCGAATCTGTGCCTGAACCTCTTCCAATTTGCCATAGCAGTTCAGTACCCCAGTAGTTCTCTGTCCACTGATAGTGGCGCCACTCTGGGTTCTACCCATACCTGGCGTCATTATGGGAGTAAACTGGTGCTCAGGAAGCCATCGTAGAGATGGAGTTTCTGTGGGGTTTGTGGTGCCGTTTGTGCTGGTCACTGCAGGAGGTGTAGGGGGGCGTTTGGCAGACTCGGAAATCGCGAAGTTGACAATCTCCTCCACGAATTGCTGTATGACTGAGCTTCCAAGGGGACACATTTTACCCAATACCTCAAAGAGCGACTGCCTGTCTTTTATTTCATTGATGAACTCCACTATCTTGCTCCGCTGGAGTTTGCTAACTGGCCACTCATCGGCAAGTATGGCGAAAAAACCTGGTTCAATGTTGCCCATCACCAAAGTCTTCTAATGCTGAAGGCACCAATGTTGTTACTTCTTATCAATATATTCTCTCTCCTTCAAGGTGGATTTAGCGATGTTCCCGGTTTGACGGGATCGCTTCGGAGGCACCCTGAATGGCTGAGTTAACGAGATCTCAACTTTGAGTAATTTCCCTGGTCCACGGCAATCCACCAGCCTTGAAACACACACATCGCAATTATTGCAGAATTGAGTCCCAGTACAAAATGGTTCCGATCTCTCATCTGCATTGAGCAAATATAAAGGGGTCCTTCTATGGCAGCCCCTCGAAGAAACCCACCAAAGAAGTGAAGGGTCTTGCATGCTAACTTTTCTCTGTGCCTCGTGGATCACATCAGGTTTCTCTCCGGTATACAAGTAGTCACAGAATGCTTGAGTATCCATACTGGCTGGCTTGTTGTATGCCCAGAAACCTTCGAACACATGCCCATCATCAATGCCCCAATCAGCAATCTTCGATGCTTCATAAAACAACATAGCTAGTCCAGAGAGCTTTGGATCACGGGCACATTGACCGAACCATTGCCAGAGGTTGTCAAAAGTAGCGGGAAGGGAAACCCGCCACTGCGCAACCCGTTCCACATCGTTGACATCAATACCCATCCCCCCAGCCGATGTGCACACCAACAGCCTGGTTATACCTTCTCGAAATAGTTGTTGTGTTTTCGCATTTCTGGAAGCTGATGCTTCACTGTGAGAAGGCCGAACAACATCCGCATCCCGAAGACGGGCTAGTAGTAACCACCCTAGTTGGTGGACTACACACATAACCGCGGACACATTGTCTACAAAGACAATCATTTTTGGTATGTCCCCCGGGATGATGGTAGTCTCGGAGTCTTCATTTATTACCGGAATGAGCATAATGAGGTCCGCATGATCGTCTACTGTTTCCTGTATCGAACTCGCACAGTGGAAAATGTTTGCCCGGTCCAGGAATGAGTTTATGAGAACTGAATTCTTCGATAAACCCAAGCTGTTGTGAATATATCGCAAAGACCTCTGTGGCAGTGTCGCCGACATCACAAGGAAAAGTACACTGGCTGGCAAAGAAGGCTCGTAAATGGCCAATATTTGCATATTCCTTCCGAAAAGAAGGCTTTCCATCCTCAGCAGGCGCACCCCACGCATGCACGCAATGCGCTTCATCCATCACCCCAACTTTCAGGGTATGCCAGAAGGCACTCTTTTCATCATCTAACATTCGCCAAATCGCATTATTGTTGGGCCACATCATTTCCGGTCCAGCATAGACAATTTGGTAGACACCCTGGGCCACGTCTTTAATAAGACCTGGATTATCCTTCAGAGAATCCCTGTTGATAGAGCAAGCTTTAACGCCTTTTCGATACAGATTGTCAACCTATAGAAGCATCAACTTTCTCCCTCCCCTGCAGGTGTCCCTTTTGGGTAATCAATTACCAACCTGATCAGTCATGATGGATTGATAGGTGCAATAACAAATACAATGTTTCTATCATCCTTTAAAGCAAGATCCTAGAGCACCATACTCTTTCCCCGGCCTGTTGGTGCAATGATCACCATGTCCCGTCCGCAATCGATTTGACTTATGGCCATCCCTTGGCAGTCCCGTAATTCGAGCTGCAGGTTACTTAATCGTCTCCCGATAGTCTTGAAGGCTTTATTAATATATCTAGCCTCGTTAATTCACTTTAAGAAAGCTGCCAATTCACTCAGTCCAACATACCTTCTTATGGCTAAACAAGAAATCGTCTCCCAGGGTGCATACACAAAGTTGATGTCCATACATGCTATAACTGACCCTCCGTTGTTTATCGGTACTGCAGTTTTTCTCGCTTTCTGGCTCAATACCTGCCACCTTTGGACGACGCAAAGTGTTGGGGAGTCCGCACGGCTCCAAATCATGGTGGAATCGATTGCATGGATTCTGAGCGGGCGACCTGGTGTGCTTTATGTCCTACCAGTATTTGCTTGTTTCTGCTTGGGCCACTTATAATCCCCCCTAACAAAGACTCATCAGTTCCCGTGAAACCCAGACTGCAGCTCCGACCCAGTAGGAATCCACAATGTGTTTCAAAACAGTTCGCATTGCTATACAATGACAATGGCTCGAAGACTAATGATATAACTTACAGTCGACCCCCCCCCCAGATGATTAAATCCTAAGCCCAAAAGAAACCCTCACAAAGTAAAAATATATGGATATGCAATATCCACCCAAACAAAGCATACAGGTAAGAAATATTAATGCGAGGACAAAACCAATCTGGAACTCTGATTATCATGATATAACCCCCGAATAAAGAAACCCCACAACGAAAGAGACTCCACAAGATAACTCCTAATTCACAGCCCTTGAGCAACCCAAAGTCCGTCTACACTCTGCATAAAATTAACTGAAGGACAAGTCCACGGGGGGGATCACATTCTGTGTAGCAGATGACTGTAAACTCCAGTATTCGCTCACCATATCTTTTCCTACGCCACCATGCTCATCCCACCTCCAACTAGTAGGTCCACTACTTGCAGTAATCAATTTTATCTCATCCTCATTCCCTGACGCACAAGATGTATCACCACCTCCACCACCAAGCATGCCCAAAGTATCTGATACCAAACCGGGCGTGCTTGAGGTTTCCCTGTTCGTCGCCCCCGTTTCTTCCTTCGCAGCATCGTTTTCAAGAGCACCCGCACTAGGTCCCTACGTGTAGCCCTGGCCGGAGGTCACCAAACTGCGGGATGGAACAGGTGCGTCTTTCTTGGACATGTGCAAATCGCTCCGAGTGACTGGTGTTTCAGGCATACCCATAGGAGAGATCTTTCAGTACCTCCCCGGAGTACATTGCAGAGCGTCACAAGCAGATCCTGGATTGTTGTCCGGACTCAAAACGCCCAACCCAGCAGCGTCACTACAAATTCCGAAGCTGCAATGACCCAAATGGGGCAAGTAGTAAATGCTCGCAAGGGAACGACGACCACAGAGAGCCTGTGCCGGGCACCTAACTGGCCATGTGTCGAAACCAATCATTGATCCAGGGCGCAAAGAATCAACAACTCCCGGATGGACTCTGTTGATGCTGCCTTGGTTCTCCTGCTCGTCACGCCCAATTAACTGCTTGCATTCAGCATTGGCCTTACGTCTGAGGGCAATACGTTCCGCGATTGCCTTAACTTCGTTCTTCTACACATTTGCCTCCTCTTCTATCGACTATCAAAGCGCTGATTAGGCTTCAAGCTCCTTCTCCCATCTTTGAAGGGCAGCTCCTAAGACTTGATAAGATTTCTTGTCAATCTCCAACAATTCTAAAGCATACCGAACATACCCAGCAGTATTCATCTGGGCTAAACGACTTGATTCCGCAACTCAACCTCACCTATGCATGCAAAATTTAGTTAATCATTAAGCACTGTGCGCAGCGAATGTACCCATACCATCATCCCCACCACTGGGGTTAACTCCCTTGTACCCAACAGCCGCTTTACTAGGTTGACCGTCTCCATGTCCTCTGTGGTGCTAGCCTTTTCCATCCCTTCTATCGCCTTCATACTTATTCCCTGGCCACCAGTTTCCTTGTGCTCCGAAATACTGTAGTTTGTAATACCAGGTACAGTCAGGGAAACTCCGGGGCTATCCTGTAGTGAGTTGACAGCTTCTCTGGGCCTAGGCCAAACTTCTTCTACAACCCTAACTTCAAGCGGGATATTTGACCAACAATCAATTGTGCGTATCGACGGCTACGGAAGGTCTTCATGTGCGCAACTTGTCTCACGCAAATCTATCGCACAAGCATGCTCACCATAATCAGTACCCGGGGCAGCCGTTAATGCTCCCGACGTGAATCACGTGATGATCGTATATGACTGCTCCTCTAAACGATCTAACCAGTGAAAATCTCCATCTGCAGCCCTGTCATGCATACTGAGATACTCTGGCGTTACATTGCGCAGTATCGGAGCCTACAAAAAGAAGATGTCACCGCACTGAAAGGTACAAAGATATTTAGGACTAAGAATATGAAGATTCAAAGGGTGTCAAAGGAATTGTGCTATGGAAAGGCGGAGACGTTGGGAGACACGGAGAAAGCGGTGAGATGGTGGCGGTATAATTTAGTATGGTAAGGGAGTAGACTGAGGTGTTGCGACGTCGGATGATATGGCGTGGTTGTATTGATAAGGAGTTGAGTTGGTGGTGTGTAAGATCATGGGATGAGATTCGGATGGTACATCGGAGCATGGGGAATGATTTGAGGGTGGCAGACGAACTGTATATAAAGAGAGTGTTGTTGGTGTTGGAGGATTTCCTTTCCTTCTCTCTTTACTCATTCTCTTGTATAGCAAAGCAAGTTACGACTTTGGAACAGCTTCGACTCTTGTCTTGTCTTGATTTCCTCGATACGAACTTCGAGCATCTTTTGTCCTGTTTGCGATATCACATCCACGTTTTCAATATCACCTACGTCCGACCCCACCCGTTACACTAGAACGAGTCCTATCATAACGTACCTGATATCGCATGTGGCTATACCCCTCCACAGGGTGTGAGTATTGTTCTGAACCTTGCTTCGTTTCCTATTGGGTTTACCTAGCACCGAACCATCGTTGGATACACATTTGCGACGATTGCGTCGACCAATTATTATGACTTACTGGATCTGATATCTAGCAATACCCTCACACATCACCATATTCGAATGCACAAGTACGACAGTAACTGTATATCACGAACGAATTGGTTTGATCTCGCCGGAACTCCTTGCCTTGTTTTCGAACCCCATCCTTTGAACGCCTTCAATAGTATCGAAGCCATACTTGCAGCAACATTTGAGGAGGAACCCCTGGAAGCCTACTGTTGGGAACAATCGACTGTTCCCTGCCCTTGGAATACTTATTGGACCGATGCAGCGAGAGAAGGCGGTGGGCTCGATATCAACAATCCTGTGTTCGGACCACACTGGACGAGATATTCTGGAGCGCACTCCTGGTTTTCCTGTGACCCCGAAGAACGCTTTGATCGCGAAGGACATAACTGCGCAGGGACTCATTCAACTGTCGGACACGCAGCAGCAGCAGCAACAACAGCTAAGCCTTTAGGGATTCCGCTGATTGTGGTAGTACCTCTGACTCCGACCCCCTCCGAGCTTGACGCATATAATTGGCATTGGTAGATGTGCATGATCCGCAGCCATGTCAGGATCAAATGAACGCCGAGTGGCCCTGGTGTCCACCGAGGACCAGGGGACCATCATGGCACTTCTCGACCTACAAAAGGACACCATAGGGTTCGAAGAACTGAAGGAGGCCTTTGGACAAACACAGGAGGTATTGACATGGGTGGCACAGTACTCACAGCCAATCCGGGAGGTACAGATGGTGTGGGAGCACCCACAACAAATCATCGATCTACAATGGCAGATCACAGACCTAAAGGCAAAGCAGTTCCTGCCCCCGCAATGCGACCATACCGAGTTAGAGCGGCAGATACAGACTCTGGCGAACGAACAGAACGAAGCCCTGAGGAGACCCGTGGCACCAGGAACGAACGAAAACCTGCGACAAGAACTGGAGGACATGACCCAGGACACACGGCAATCTGGAGAGGAAGCCCGCAGTTTGAGGATGCAGTTCGCGAATGCCTTGATGTTGGCAGCCAGAGCGGCCCCAGCGGGCCCCCAGGCGCCAGAGGACAGAGGCCAGAAATTTCCCGACTCCCCAGACTTTCCAGGGTCGGATCGGACTCAGTTGAGAGGCTGGATTGCTCAACTCCGGATGGTCATACAACACAAACCCGCCAGATTTCCCGTCGAACAGTCCATGATGCAGTATGCATTCAACTGCCTGATGGGAATAGCCTTTGGCCAGATTTTGCCACAAGTCTGGGAGGACGGAACGATAGGGCTGGAAGATCTACCAGCTTTGATACAACTACTGGAAGCAGCTTTTGGAGACCCCAACCGACTAGCCACCGCTGAACGAAAAATGCGGGAGATTAAACAAAAGAACTGCGAGTTCTCTCTATACTATGCTGAATTTCAAGTTATTGCTGCCGATTTGGACTGGAACACTTCAGCCCTACAGAATGCCCTTCAGATGGGGCTGTCAGAGGAGATGAAGGATGTGTTTACTTACAGCGATATGCCCGATGATCTTCCCGCGTTCGTGACAGTTTGCCAGAAACGGAATAACCAGATCCAACAACAAGGAGCTGAAAAAGCGGCACAAAGCAAGGGAGGAGGGGTAGGTTTCGCTTCCCCCAGGCCTCCTCCCCCCCCCGAAAGCTCCCAAAACGGCCCCGGCTGGAACGATTGCCGGATATACTGGACCTGCACTAATGGATTTGAGCGCAGGCAAAGGGAGGATCTCAGCAGAGGAAAGGGCAAAAAGGTTTGCGGACGGGAGGTGTCTATATTGCGGTGGTTTTAACCACAGCGCAGCAGAATGCGCGGCTAGGAACAAGGCTCAGACGTTTAAGGCGGCTGGAGCAGAGATTAAGGAAGTAGGAACCAAGGAAGGTTCCAAGGAATTGGGAAAAGATTAAGTCAACCCAAGCAGGATGGCGCTTTGGTTGACGGTAAAAGTTTTGTTTTAAATGCTTTAAAATGTTTTGGAATTTGGCGATTATCAGTTAGCAAGATGGAGATATTGGAAGGATCAATTGAAGGGAAACATTTAGTTATAACCTGCACATTGACCATGAACAACCAAGAGATATCTATTCATGCGCTGATTGATTGTGGAGCTACGGGAATTGCATTTATGGATGAAGATTTTGCCCCCCATCATGAGATACCTCTCCAGGAACTTAAGGAGAAGAGACAGGTCAAAGTAATCGATGGAAGACCCATTGAATCTGGGGATATTACGCATATTCCTAAAGTGGGTATGAAGATACAGGACCATGGGGAACAAATACCAATGTTTGTTACGAAATTGGGGCATTATCCAATTGTCCTGGAAATTCCCTGGCTACAGTTACATGACGTAGCGGTACGTTTCTCATCGAGTACCATTACGTCCGGATCACAATATTGCATCACACATTGTCATGATGCACTAGTAACTGTGCAAGGAGTTACGGAGGAACTCCCAGAACCAGTATATCAGGTCAGAGAGGTGTGGGAACTGCAAATTCGACCTCCAACGCCATTTCGAGGGAATATTGTGATGCTAAATGGAGCTTCGTTTTTCCGTACGGTCAAGAAAGGGAAACTTACCATATTTAAAGCATCCTTATATGATATTGATAAGGCTATTGAGGGAAAGGACCTGAAGGAGCGTCCCCTAGAGGAGATTGTTCCAAAGCCGTATCATGAATTTCTTCCGTTGTTGAGCAAGGTATTGGCAGATCGGTTACCACCGCATCAACCGGGTATTGACCATGAGGTACGTCTGAAGGATGGAGAAACACCAACATGGGGACCGCTATACTCCATGTCAAGAGCGGAATTGGTGGTTTTGAAAGAATTGTTGGAAGAGAATATGTCCAAAGGGTTTATTCGCCAATCATCTTTACTGTTTGCAGCACCAGTTTTGTTCACAAAGAAATCCTATGGAGGACTGCGATTTTGTATTGATTATCGTGATATTAATAGTAAAACGATAAAAAATCGGTATCCCCTTCGATTAATAAAAGAGACATTGAACCTTTTAGGGAAGGCTAAAATATATACCAAATTGGATGTCCGAGGGGCGTATAACCTCCTTCGAGTAAAGGAAGGGGATGAACATAAGTTAGCCTTCCGGACAAGATATGGATTATACGAACCTAGTTATGCAGTTCGGGACAACGAATGCTCCAGCAGACTTCCAGGGCTATATCAATAATGCTATTAGAGAGGCCTTGGATGACTTCGCATCAGCATATCTGGATGACGTATTGATGTATAATGATTCCGAGGAGGAACATGTCTACCATGTTAAGTGGATTATATAGCGATTGTTGGAAGCAGGATTGTATTTGAAGTCAGAAAAATGCGAGTTCCATAAGGAAACAGTAAGGTACTTGGAGCTGATTATATCGACAAAGGGCATCTCTATGGACGAAGATAAGGTCGAGACTGTACAAAACTGGAGCCGGAAAAAGAAGACTAAGAACGAACAGCTGAATAATTTCTTTGATGTACAACAATTTCTGGGGTTTTGCAACTATTACTGACGATTTATCCCAAAATATTCCGAAAGAGCGGAACCATTGACAAGACTCACGAAGAAGGATGAACCATTCGTATGGGAATCGGAACAACAGTTGGCCTTTGAAATGATGGTAACTGCATTACAACGGCACCTGAACTCCGACATTTCGACCATGAGAGGGAAGTAATTATTGTGACAGATGCTTCCGATTATATATTCGCAGAAGTTTTGTCCCAACGAGATGACGAGGGAGTGCTACATCCTGGTGCATATTATTCGAAGAAACATTCGCCGGCTGAGTGCAATTATAATATATATTATAAGGAGCTAATAGCTATTATCAAGACACTTGAAGAATGGAGACCTGAGTGTGAGGGGGCTGCGTACCCCTTACAGTTAATAACTGACCATAAGAATCTTGAATACTTTATGACAAAGAAGCTTTTAAATCGGAGACAAGCACGATGGTCCAAGTTCTTAACACGCTTTGATTATAGGATTGTTTATCGACCAGGGAAATCGAATGGACAAGCGGATGCTTTAACGAGGAGACCAGGAGACCTCCCTGAGGGGGGGGATGAAAGATTAAAAGATATGGAGCAGGTAGTTTTGAAGCCACATCATTTACCGGAACAGCTGTATATATTGGCAAATGACTTACCCGTACAAGAACAGCCCTTGTTGTTTGATCTTTTTAATCAGGCATATCAGGTTGACCCGCTACCAGAAAAGATATTGAAGGCTATACGAGAAGGAGGTAGCCTGAATGAGATGACTGTAGCAGAATGCGTGGAAGAGGATGGGCAGGTGTTGTATCGAGAAAAGCACTATGTTCCGGAGGGAAATGAGTTACGGCTACGATTGATACAAGAACACCATGATACCGCATTGGCTGGACATCCAGGGAGAGCAAAGACATACGATCTTTTGGATAGGCAGTAATATTGGAAGGAGATGCGAAAACAGGTGGATCAGTATGTATGGAACTGCCACAGCTGTCAACACTCTAGGACCTCGAGGGATGCAACGTTTGGAGTTCTTCGACCGTTTCCCGTACCAGAGAAGCCATGGGAAGACATTTCAATGGATTTTGTGGTTGGGTTACCAGAGTGTGAAGGGTTTGATGCAGTCTGGGTGGTGGTAGATAGGCTTACAAAAATGCGACATTTTATCCCATGCCATACGACAATAGACGCGGTCGGATTGGCAAGGTTGTTCCTTCGGGAAGTTGTACGCTTGCATGGCCTTGCAAGGACTATTGTTTCAGATGAGGGACCTCAATTTGCTTCGACCTTTTGGGGACAGATATGTAGCCGGCTGGGTATTGATCGAATAATGTCCACAGCATTGCACCCCCAGACGGATGGTCAAACAGAACGAATGAACGCTGGGGTGGAACAGTTCCTCCGGGTGTGTATAAATCACCAACAGAATGATTGGGTGCAGTGGTTACCCCTTGCTGAGTTTGCTGTTAATAACGAAGTATCCGAGTCAACGAAGTGTACCCCATTTTTTGCAGTTCAGGGCAGGGATGCACGCATGTCATTCACAGGAGAACCAACATACGAACGAGATCAATGACGTTTGGATGCAGATCAAGTTCAAATTACGATGCAACAGGTTCATGAACACTTGCGAGTTGAACTGAGGCAGAGTCAAGCACTGCAAGAAGAAGGGGCGAATCGAGGACGTATCCCCGCGCTGAATATACAGGTTGGATCGAGGGTATGGTTTGAGGCCCGTAATATACGGACTGTTCGTCCTAGTCGAAAGCTGGATTGGAAATGCCCGGGACCTTTTTGTGTGAGCAGACAAATATCCCCTTATGCTTATGAATTGGAGTTACCTGCGTCAATACGAATTCATCGAGTACAACCCGTTTCACTTTTGGATCCGGTTGCGAGCGATCTGTTGGAGGGACAGGTGGTATCTCCTCCTCCCCCTGTGGAGGTTGATGGGGAAGAACAGTATCAAGTATCTAGTGTGGACGATAGTCGGGTATATCGAAACCAGTTACAGTATTTAGTACGCTGGACCGGATATGATTCTTTGACCTGGGAACCCACGAAGTTTGTGGATGGCTTACAAGCGGTTGGAGAGTTTCATCAACGATATCCACGAAAGCCAGAACCATTGGAAAATAGTCTCGGAGGACCTCAAACCTAAGGGGGGGATACTGTCACGGCACTGAAAGGTGCAAAGATATTTAGGATCAAGAATATGAAGATTGAAAGGGTGTCGAAGGAATTGTGCTATGGAAAGGCGGAGACGTTGGGAGATGCGGAGTCAGCGGTGAGATGGTGGCGGTATAATTTGGTATGATAAGGGAGTTGACAGAGGTGTTGCGACGTCGGATGATATGGCATCGTTGGATTGATAAGGAGTTGAGTTGGTGGTGTGTAAGATCATGGGATGAGGTTCGGATGGTACATTGGAGCATGGGGAATGTTTCGAGGGTGGCAGACGAACTGTATATAAAGAAAGTGTTGCTGGTGTTGGAGGATTTCCTTTTCTTCTCTCTTTACTCGTTCTCTTGTATAGCAAAGCAAGTTACGACTTTGGAACAGCTACGACTCTTGTCTTGTCTTGATTTCCTCGATATCAACTTCGAGTGTCTTTTGTCCTGTTTACGATATCACATCCGAGTTTTCAATATCACCTACGTCCAACCCTGCCCATTACAGAAGACATCCTTTGTCTCTCAATGAAAATACTCATAAACATCGTCGTTACTCTGGAAAGGTGCCACTTCATGCATTGAGAGGTGCTACTTTCGATTGTTGGCTGCCATTTAAGCAACCTCTCTTTGCTTGTCGTCCAGATACTGCTTGAGCAACCTCTGAGCCATCGCCCAGTGCGATTCAATAAGTTTGGATTTCAGTAGGCCATTCGCGTACCTAATCCAATTCCGAAAGACCGTATTGTGTGAGTATAACGATTGCGGGATAACTGTGGTTTGGAAGGCTTTCATATTTGCTAAGGTCAAACCTCTCACCTTGAAGAATACAAGCATCATTCAGCACATAATGCCACGCTTCCAGTTGTCAGGGGTCTAGCAGATTATACACATTAGCCAGTTGACACCATAGTTCTCATCTTGGGTGTTTTAGACCCGCTCGACTTCACAGCCAATACAGCGTCCAAGATCTTCTTCGGGAGGAATCCCTTCCAATTGTCAACCGTGTAGTGATTGCAGAGGCTTCCATGAACATGTTGGTTCTTTTTGACATTCGGGCCTGGTGCCTCCGATGTGGCGCATTTACTTCCCTTAGGGGGCATAGCTATCGTCGCAAAGTCCCATAGAAGGTAGATGCTAGAATGATGTAGAGTGTCTCGGCTTTCGATATGTGTTGTGGATTGGAATGCAGGTGCAGTCCAAAGAGGATGGGTGAAGTTGATTGTGAGTTGATGGCGATGAGGAGGAATCCGGGCTGCTGAGCCACCGAGCACACAATTCCCGGAGGCCTCACCCCAAGCCCTTTGGACGCGAAGTTTATACACGATTCCATATTCCAAAGTGCGGAAAGCTATTCAGTAGTTCCGGTAAGCGAACCCCATTTTTGGAGCTTGAAATGTTCCAGCCCCTCTCTTGCTACGAGCGAGTTTCGTCAGAAAGTGGCGCTCGTGCCAAGACTGGGGCTGGGAACGAGCCTAAGCAGTAATATTCAAACAAATAAAAAGTCGTCACTAAGGTAGAACCCGGTGAAATTGGCCTAAAATTGCCTTAAGCTTCGGCTCTATTGGGCGTAAGTGCCCCTATGGTTGCTAGCCTAAAAACTTCCAAACCGTTGCTTTGTAGAAGTGTTCGTTATAGGTATTGATTTCATACGACAAACGACTTTGCGACAGCGGGTTTTTGTCTCGTCCCCGGACTTTCGTTGCCTTCGCTCGCAAGCTCGTTCGGTAACGAGAAACGAGGTACGAGTGGCAACACCGCAGTATGCTGGGCACAAGACAAAGTGGGTTCTCACCTAGCTAGCACTTTCAAGAATATGTACTCTACTTCGGTATTGATGAATTTAATTAATACCAATATCATGCGATATCGGCAACGCGACGTTCGTCATTGTTACTTAAGTATTTACAGATTTGTTCTCATCAGGCTCCAAAATCTCAAATTGCTGAAGCTTCAACTCTCCCACATGTACATTTGAATTAGATGGAGGTGGGGGAAGCAGGGTAGAAGGAGGGGAGCTCCTCTACCTAGCCGGCCATCCAGAAGGGGAAGGGAATTGGGTGCTGCCGTACTCTAGTTAGAGTGAATGCAGAATCATTAAAACAAAAAACAAGATGGAGGTGGTGAGTGCTAATGCAGTTGTGCGCCAGCGACTTAGAGTATGTATAACTGAACAAAGAGAATTTATTCGCTGTGTGCATATGTGGGATGCGGTGTGAGAAGTATGCACAGCGCCACCTCCTTCGGCAGAGACTGGGTTTTTTTCTTGACAGGCTTTTAATTGCCTTCACACGACTGGATCACAATGCATTGCTCAGCTATCGACTAGAGAAGAAATCAGGTCTGTCAGGCAACTGCGTAGAAGCACTTTCCCCTTTGGTATGATTTGAGCGAAAAGCTGGGAGCCAAGCCCTTCCCTTGTTGGCCGATCAGTGAAAAACAAAACAGAAGACGTTGCAATCCATATGTGTACCGTAGAAGGTAAAAGAAGACCTCTAATTATAAGCGCTTGCTGCGGTTCCGTGGCACGAGTTTAAAATGAGGATATTTGACTGATATATCGCCCTGGGTTCCACGCTTCAATCGCTGGAATCGCTGGACTCCTCTGCCGCAGCATTTTACTATATTACGTCACCCTCCATCCCTTTAAATACCCGTAATGTCACTTTCATTCGATCGGGCCTTGTTCGGCGAGCCCGCTCCTCCTGAGTAAGTTATCTGTTACGTTGTGTCAATGCTGATTTGGCAGTTTCGTATTCGGGGATCCCTAGGCCCGCGCGCCTACCGCTACTACTTCTAATCGTCCAGAACAAAAACTTTCCGAATCACCAGGATTTCTTTCGATTGCAGACAGGAGATATTCCAAGATTTTTCCCAGATGCAAAGATCACAGCAACATCTCTTAGTTATTCCCCATATTTTGGTTCTGAGAAATATGCCACAATCAGCTTCGAAGAGGTCCCAATAAGTCTTCAGAACGTAAGCAAGGCACAGGAAACCACAGTATCTCCAGATGGAGTGAAGAACAAAGTGGATGTGGACCCAAACTTTTATGGGTTTACAACTCTTAATGAGGTGAAGGAACTAATTATAATGGAGTGCGTAATTATGTCTTGATTTCTTGAATTTTGGGGTTTGGTGGCTGACTGGGACTGTGACTGAGATTGAGGCTGAGAATCGGTGTGGTTCCACGGGTTTGGACTGGCCTCTAGATTTTTAAGACTTCGACTATGACTCGGTCTCAGACTCTACGGGAAGTGTTGAAACATGGGGAGAACCGTGTGCGTGTATAAACTTAGATACAGAGAGAAGGAGAAAGACGCGAGTTATATATGAGAGAGAAGTGTGCTCCTTACTACTAGCCCCGCTAGCAGTCAGCTCTATATATACATGCAACAGGAAGTATTCTACTGTGATGGAAATATGTGGCTCTGTGATATGTTGCTTAAAAACATTCCTAATATCCGTGTCCTCACCTACGGATTTGATTCGGCCTTAGAAGATAGTAAATCCATCGCCTCTATCATAGATTTTACTGATACATTTTAGAGCATCTGTTTAGCTCGCGTTTTTTGGTTAATGTATGATCTCTATCTTTCACGTTTGTTTTGCGAACTTACTCTCTATTAGGAAGCGCAGCGGCCCATAGTTTTCATCTGTCACGATGAAAACTACTAATTAATATAATGTCTAGCTGATTTTTCTAGGCACTTTCGCGAGCCTCGATGTATTCATGGTATTGTGCACTTCACAACGATGTTTTTAGGTCAACATATGGTGCCATAATATTTGGTGTCCCGAACCGAGGTCTCCGAATCGATGAGTTGAAAGATATTGTCCATGGTCAAAAGAACGAACGTTTCATCAGCGATCTTGCATAAGAATCCCCTTATCTACAAAGCCTCCACGAAAAATTCATTCACCATTTCCATTTCAAGGTCACGGACTTCGTTTCTTTGTTAGGAAACAAGAGCGACAGCATCAATTCAGGTATTTTTAACCTGTCCATTTCACGAACTTAGAATGTACACACTAACGCTTTCCTTCGCAGAAACAAGACGGAACGTGGAAATGGTGCGGAATGCCAGTTATAATAGTTATTAAGGAATATGCTACATGCACCGTGCCCCATGAAACAAGACACGAACAACGTTCGATTTGGCAGCGATCATTTCACAATGGTCAAGATCACCCGCTATCAAGCAATGTGTCATACGGTCCTAAGATACCTCAACCTCTTTGTTCGGAGAAGCCCTGGTGTTATCCGGAAGCGCTTCCTGGAGGAGCTAGAATTGAGTCGCCTAAAGTCAGCGCTAGACATTAAGGATTGGGACTTACAAAGAGCTTTGAATATTGCGGCCTAGAATGGAAATCACTCTACGGTGGAATTACTTTTAACACCCACGGAAGTGAATTATGAAGACAAGAGTGGGCGAAGTGCACTTTACTGGGCCGCCTTGAGTGATAAAGTCGCTACTTCGAAACTGCTGCTGGATGCGGGGGCAAATTAAGGCGCTGTTTTCTACCGGGCGACCAGTGATGGGAACGATATGGTCGTGAAACACTTGTTAAGGAATGGGGTTGGGGTGGATCCAAAGAACGAAGAGACAAACGCGCCACAGGAGCAGCTAGCAACGTTAAAGCCGAAGCGGTGAAATCTCTTATCAACATAGTGCTTAAAACATCCCAGGAAGAAGTGGTGAGTGTGTTGCTGAAGATGGGGGCAGACAAAGAAGCGAAGGATGATAATGGGAGTACTGCGCTAATTATGGCAGCATATAAAGGCAAAGGAGATGTAGCGAGGCTACTGGTAGAGATGGGAGTAGACAAAGAAGCGAAGGATAATAACGGGCGGACTGCACTGATCTGGGTAGCATCCACGATACTCGGAAGTCATGACGCAGTGGCGGAGGCTCTAGTGGAGCTGGAAGCAGATAAAGAAGCGAGAGATAATGATGGAATGACTGCGCTGAGCCACGGCGCCTCCTGTGGTCATGAGTCAATTGTAAAGTTACTGGTGGAGATGGGCGCAGAAATAGAAGCGAAGCATAATATTGGAGAGACTGCGTTGCTGAAGGCAGCATTCTCAGGTAAGGAAGCAGTGGTGAAGGTGCGGGTGAACATGGGGGCAGACAAAGCGGTGAGACGTTTTGACGGGAAGACTGCCCTGATTAGGGCTGCATATGGAGGCGAGGAAGCAGTGGTGAGGTTGCTAGTGGAGATGGGAGCAGATAAGGAAGCGATGGATAATGGTGGATTGACTGCGCTGAAGTGGGCAGCCCTCAGGGGTTATGATGCGATAGCGAGATTGTTGGAGTAGTACTAGCTGTACTGTGCTCGGAGGAAACTTTGTACCTATCATGCAAAAGGAGATCAATATTGGACATCCACTAGTTCGCCAGTGTTACAGTTAATGTACACTTTGGAGAAGATTTGTGCCCGTTCTAGAAGTGTGCTCCTAAGATTGAGTATTGTTATATTCGCTGCGTTATGATCACTATTTCCTTCGATTAATGTTCTGGCATTGAGCGCACCACATTAACGAAAGTGGCTCCGGCGGAGAATAAAGACTAGTAGTGTCGTCCAATGCCCTGACGTGTACTGAAGATATTGGGAGATTAGTCTGGAAGTTTTTTCCTGTTCTTCGGTGTCCTTGCTCCGGTGTTTTACTTTATCTATTCAATATAAGTACTAAGTAGCTTTGAATCTAGTAAGTAGTAAGATGGCTATGGAGGAATGCTGACGTAATGTTGAGAGGCTTTAGACGCGGAATAAACTGGAGGATATAGGTTTAGCAGTGTGAATCGCATCATGGGGTCAGCAGGAACAGGTTCATACTTTTCGTTACTCTATTAGATCACAATCAGACTTCGAATCATATGACATGACTCACCGCATCAAGACTCAAATGGTGGGAGCACAAACGAAGTTGGCGCCAGCCTGGCTCAACTACACCCAAACCAGCTACCAATAGTAGGGGAGATACCAGATAGAGGGACTGCAAACTGCGGAACATGTGCCCGTCGCCCAATCAGGAAGATCCTCATCCCACCAGGGCATCCCATTCCTTCGCTCATAACTGGTCCATGCCTCTAGTATAATCAACCCTCCCCTTTGTTTGTTTGTTTATAATCATTTTGCATTCACCCCCCGAAGGGAGGTGCCCGACTAAGTTACCATAAGCCGGCCGACCACTAGTGGTCATGGCATTTTAACCCCCATCCCCAAAACTTCCTCGGTCTTCAACCAGGAGGGCACAAGGCCGTTGAAACTCCCAATCTCCCTTCTAGGCAAAGTCGTCTCTCCCGCTTCCCGCTACTCAATAAAGAGCCCACCCCCATAACATACGCACCAAAAAATAAAGCAAACATTGGCAAAAGTGCAAATCGACTATAGACTGCGCTACGCGCACACGCGCAGCTCATAGCAAGCTTCCCGTAGACCCCTGCGCGACGCGAAGCCTATAGTCGTCTATAGTCGATTCATAGAGTTGTGCGCGTGGGCCTATGGAACTATATACAGCTGGCGGCCCGAGATGGACCTATACCAGTCATCAGCAGTCTTCGCTGCTATACCGGTACTGTACACTATCGCTGAGAGTCCACTTGAGCGCCTGCTTTAGCGCCTGCTTGAGAGCCTGCATGAGAGCCTGCTTGAGAGCCTGCTTGAGAGCCTGCTTGAAAGCCTCTTTGAAAGCCTGCTTGAGAGCCTTTTTGAGAGAGCCTCGCATCGGGAGGAGTAGAGTTTCCACTGGAAGCCTTTGGCCGATGGTAAACTCTGAGTTTGTAGAAGCTTTGGCTAATAGAAGCCTCTAAGTCCGTGGAAGCTTTGGCTAATGGAAGGCTCTAAGTCTGTAGAAGCTTTGATGCTAACATTGACGTAGCCAACCTACTTGTCTAAGTGCTTCTGGTACTATGATCACCATCACCGATACCATCACCATCGCCGTCATCACCATCACCATCATCACCATCGCCATCATCACCATCAGCCCTGGCCCAAATGCGCACACATACGCCCACAATCCGTGGGAAGCAAGCAGCAGATTCTGCTGGAAAATCTGAGTCAGAGATCTGCTCTCCCCAAGATCCAATTGTCTACCATTCCTACAGAATCTAAGGCTGCAATTGTCAACACCATGGTCATGAGGCATCGTGAGATTTCGTCTCGGTGGGCGCGCTAAAGATAAGATTCAGACTATGATATAGACCGACGTCATGATTTCGGCCGCCGCCACCCGCCACCCGCCACCCGCCACCCGCCACCCGCCTCCCGCCTCCCGCCTCCCGCCACCTGCCTCCCGGTTCCTGGCGCCTACAACTCAGCAAGTGGATCGAGCATGCAGGAGCATATTCGGAAGGAGTAGAGTTTTCCACGGGAAGCTTTTGGCTGTTGGAAAACTCTGAGTTTGTGGAAGCTTTGGCTAATAGAAGGCTCTAGGTCTGTGGAAGCTTTGGCTAGTAGAAGGCTCTAAGTCTGTAGAAGCTTTGATGCTGAC
>Ga0307514_10000643_pt1 | contig 63638 bp, 60 predicted proteins | sample 16_EM_MG_FD_203088 | JGI IMG/M metagenome (GOLD analysis project Ga0307514, IMG submission 203088) | Populus trichocarpa ectomycorrhiza microbial communities from riparian zone in the Pacific Northwest, United States - 16_EM | ecosystem: Host-associated > Plants > Roots > Unclassified | place...
CATCGGTGGGGACTCCAGAACTCCCAGAAACCAATCTACATTGGATTGACTCTCGGGAGATCTGACCATCGGATATCACCCGAAAGTCGTTTAAGGACAACGACTTATCTGATTTGCAAGGCCGACTATCTGGAAGATGTGCGCGGCCGTGAAATCGCGGATCGTTCAGGTGTGCTGACCGCGCCCGATGCGGGCGCGTCAGGTCATTTCACAGTCGAATCCCGGAATCACGATGAAACTCCCCGACACCCTGCTCACACCCGACAACTGCGCACTGGTCCTGATCGACCACCAGGCCGGCCTGGCCTTTGGCGCTCAGTCGATGGACCGGCAAGTGTTGTTGAACAACACCCTGGCCCTGGTTCGGACGGCCCTGGCCTTTGACCTGCCCATCATCGTCAGCACCTCGGCGACGAAGGTCTACAGCGGGCCGCTGCTTCCTGCGCTGCGGGCCCTGCTGCCCGAGCATCCGGTCCTGGATCGGCGGAACATGAACGTCTGGGAGGACGACGCGGTACGGGAAGCGATCCTGAAGTCTGGCCGGAAGAACCTGCTGTTCTCCGGCATGCTCACCGAAGCGTGCATTTCGCTGCCTGTGCTGTGTGTCCAGCAGGAAGGCTTGAATGCCTATGTGGTAGCCGACACCTGTGCCGGCCTGACCGACACCGGGCACGAGATGGCCCTACGGCGGATGGCGCAGGCCGGCGCCCGCATGACCAGCTGGCTGCAGGTGCTGCTGGAGTTGCAGCGGGACTGGACGCGGCGCGACACCTACGACGCAGCGCGAGCCATCGTCGAGGGCAATGGTGGCGGCTACGGGATCGGACTCAACTACGCGCGTGACATGCTGCCCAAGCCGTGAACCCTGTCGTGCCGCCCGCGCTCATGGCTGCGGGTCCGGGTCGACGAGGTGCCCCGCATTCTCGGCAAGGGCGCTGAGGCCCTGCAGACCATTGCCGTCATCGTGGGCTTCTCTCGTCCGCTGCCTCAGCGCATCAACACCAGCTCCTCGGCCATGCTCGGGTGCAGCGCCACGGTGTCGTCGAAGTCCTGCTTGGTCAGGCCGGCTTTCACGGCCACCGCGGCGGCCTGCAGGATCTCCGGTGCGTCCGGGCCGATCATGTGCAGGCCAACGACCTTGTCGGTCGCGGCGTCCACCACCATCTTGTACAGCGCGCGTTCGTGGCGGTTGGCCAGCACGTTTTTCATCGCGCGGAAGTCCGAGGTGTAGACCTTGATGTCGCCATAGCGCTTGCGCGCCTGCGCTTCGGTCAGGCCAACGCCGGCCATCGGCGGGGCGCTGAACACGGCGGACGGGATGCAGCTGTGGTCCACCGTGCGGGGCTTGCCGCCGAAGACGGTGTCGGCAAAGGCCTGGCCTTCGCGGATGGCCACTGGCGTCAGCTGCACCCGGTTGGTCACGTCGCCCACCGCGTAGATGCTGTCCACGCTGGAGCGGCTGTATTCGTCCACCTTGACGGCGCCCTGGTCGTCCAGCGCCACGCCGGCCTCGGTCAGTCCCAGCCCTTCGGTGTTGGGCTTGCGGCCGATCGCGAACAGCAGTGCGTCGCAGGCCAGCGGGTCTTCGCCGGTGATGTGCAGGCGCAGGCTGCCGTCGCCGATCTTCTCGACGCGCGCCAGCTCGGCGTTGAAGCGGAACTGGATGCCCTTGGCCAGGCTGATCTGCTGCAGCCGGTCGCGGATGGATTCGTCGTAGCCGCGCAGGATTTGCGAGGTGCGGTTGACCAGCGTGACCTGCACGCCAAACGCATGGAAGATGCCGGCGAATTCGTTGGCGATGTAGCCGCCGCCGGCAATCACCAGTCGCCGCGGCAACTGCTCGATGTGGAATACCTCGTTGGAGGTGATGCCCAGTTGCGCGCCTTCGATGCTCGGCAGCACCGGCGAAGCGCCGGTCGCCACCAGGATGACCTTGGCCGTGACCCGCCGGCCGCTGGCCAGCAACACCTCGTGTGGGCCGGTCACGGTGGCGCGTTCGCTCAGCACGGTGACCTGGTGGCTGTCCAGCGTCTGCCGGTACAGGCCGCTCAGGCGCGCCACCTCGGCCTGCACGTTGTCGCGCAGCGCGGGCCAGTCGAAGCCGCATTCGGGCACGTCCCAGCCGAAGCGGCGCGCGTCCTGCAGGTCTTCGGCGAAATGCGCGCCGTAGACCAGCAGCTTCTTGGGCACGCAGCCGCGGATCACGCAGGTGCCGCCCACCCGGAACTCCTCGGTGACCGCCACCTTGGCGCCATGTCCGGCCGCCACGCGCGCGGCCCGCACGCCGCCCGAGCCGGCGCCTATGACGAACAAGTCGTGGTCGAAGCTGTTGCCCATGTCGAATCCCGTGGCCAGTGGCAGAAGTGGAGAAGCTTGGGCGAGCTTAAGCGCTCAGTCGCATGCTGCAGCGCCCGCCATCAAAAATGGAGTCTGACCCCATTTATTCGGCCGTCGTCGGCGGCGGCGGCTCAGGGGTGGGGGTTGGGCATCATGGCCCGGGCGATGGCGGTTTCCAGGGTCTCCAGCCCGAAGGGCTTGACCAGCCTTTGGGCGGTGACCGGGGACTGGCCGATGGCGAGTTCGGCGAAGCCGCTGGCGAGGATGGCGGGCAGGGCGGGGAATTCGCGGCGGGCGATGGCGATCAGCTCGGCGCCTGTGACCTGGGGCATCGCGTGGTCGGTCAGCAGCAGCTGGACACCGGGCTCGCTGCGCAGCAGCTGCAGCGCCTCGCTGGCCGAGGCGGCGCCAAGCGCGCGGTGGCCGAGTTCTTCCAGCATTGCCAGCGTGCTGCTGAGCACCAGCTCGTCGTCGTCCACCACCAGGATCTGCAGACCCTGGCCGGTCGGCGTGACCTGCTCGGCGCCTGCCTTGGGCAAGGCGCTGGCTGCGCTGGCTGCGGGCAGCCACAGCTCTGCCGTGGTGCCCACGCCGGGCTGGCTGCGCAGCACGAAGCGGCCGCCCAGCTGCAAGGCCAGGCCTTCGATCATCGACAGGCCCAGCCCGGTGCCCTTGCCCGGGCCCTTGGTGGTGAAAAACGGCTCGGTGGCGCGTGCCAGTGTGGCCTCGTCCATGCCCTGGCCGGTGTCGCGCAAGCTGATGCAGACGTAGGCGCCCGCGGGCAGGGGTTGGCTGGCCGCGCCCGGCAAGGGCTTGATCACGCTGGGCTGGACGCTGATGGTCAGGCTGCCGCCGTCGGGCATCGCGTCCCGCGCGTTCACGGCCAGGTTCAGCAGCGCCAGCTCCAGCTGGCTTTCGTCGACCTGCACGTGCAGCGGCGCCTGCCCGGTGGGCAGCTGCAAGCGCACCGAAGGGCCCAGCGACTGGCGCAGCAGCTCGCGCATGCCCAGCACCAGTGCCAGCGCGTCCACCGTCACCGGGTTCAGCTCCTGGCGGCGGGCGAAGGCCAGCATGCGCTGGGTCAGCGAGGCGCCACGCCTGGCCGCGCTCAAGGCGGTGCTGACCAGCGATTGCAGCCTGGCGTCGTCACCGGTGCGGCGGCGGATCAGTTCCATGCTGCTGACGATGACCATCAGCAGGTTGTTGAAGTCGTGCGCCACGCCCCCCGTCAGCTGGCCGATGGCCTCGACCTTCTGCGCCTGCAGCAGGGACTCGCGGGCGCGCTCCAGTGCTTGCTGGGTCTCGCGCCGCTCGGTCAGGTCGCGGGTGACTTTCGCAAAGCCCAGCAACTGGCCCTGCGCGTCGCGGATCGAATCCACCACCACGTGGGCCCAGAAGCGCGTGCCGTCCTTGCGCTGGCGCCAGCCTTCGCCTTCGAAGCGGCCTTCGCGTGCCGCGGTGTCCAGGGTCCGCGCCGGCAGGCCGTTCTGCCGGTCTTCGTCCACATAGAAGCGCGAGAAGTGCGAGCCCAGGATCTCGCTCTCGGCATAGCCCTTGAAACGCTGCGCGCCGGCGTTCCAGCTCGACACATGGCCGGTCGCGTCCAGCAGGTAGATCGCATAGTCGGTCACGGCCTCGACCAGCAGCCGGTACCGTTGTTCGACCGACATGGCGGGCAGGGGGCTGGCGGGATGGTCCATCGGTGTCACCTCTGGCCGGCCGCGGAAGCAGGCTGCTTCCGGCCGGGCCAGAGGCGATGATAGCCATCGCCGCCGGTCTCACCTCCCCGGTTTCACTGCCCCAGTTTCAGCGCGAAGCGGTTGGTGAAGCCCCAGGTGCCGGCCTGGCCGTAGCTGTTGCAGACCGGCGAGGCCCAGCCGGGTGCGCAATCCACGTCCCGGTCCAGTGACCAGAAGTGCACGCCGGCCAGCTTGTTGGCCAGCGCGAAGTTGGCGACGGTGTCCACGTCGGCCAGCGTGAAGGTCTCGTCCTGGGTGTCGTTGCCGCCGATCATCGGCGTGATCTCGATCTGGCTGTACGGCACGCCCCAGTAGCTGTGCAGGCTGATGGCCGCGGCCACGGCCGACTTGCCCATGTCGCACAAGCCGTTGCTGCCGATCACGCAGTTGTTGGCATTGGTGCTGCCGTAGTCCATGGTCATCAGGTTGACGATGTACTTGCTCAGCCCGGCGGCCTTGATCGCGTTCATCGTGCGCACACCGGCGTCGCCCAGGCTTTGCGCCGTGTTGCTGCCGCCCAGCGTGGCCAGCGTGAAGCTGAAGCGCAGTGTCGGGTGCTTGGCCTGCGCGGTCTTCACGCGCGCCACCAGGTTGTTGATCACCTCCTGGCTCTGGCCGGCCTCGATGTCGAAGTCCACGCCCTGGAAGCTGCTGGAGGCGTAGGTGGCCAGGAATTTCTCGAAGCCGGCGTCAGAGCCACAGCTGAAGCTGCCGGCCGCGCCGCCGGTCGAGATGATGTACTTGCGGCCTGCCGCGACCCACTTCGAGACGTTCGCCGAGACCAGTGCCGCAGGCGTCACGCCGGCCCAGTTCTCGGCCCCGCATTCGCCGGTGGCAAACGCCCAGGTGGCCGAGTGCTGCCTGGCCGGCAGCACGCTGAGCACCGGCTGCAGCGAGCCGGTGACCTGGGTCGAGAGTTCGTTGGTGTTCCAGTTCAGGTTGACCGTGATGTCCTTGTACGAACCGAAGACCAGCGCGGTCGGCGCTGGCGCGTCGCAGGCCGTGGTCTTGGTCCACGGCTGGCCGCTGCCGGCGCTGCCGTTGTGCGTGGCCGGCTCCTGGTTCAGCGTCTGCGCCAGCGCCTGGTAGCCCACGGCGTTTTCGGTGACGAGTGCGTCCTTGGCATAGGTCACCGTGCCGCTCCAGGCCGCACAAGGTGCGGGGGCTGGCGGCGGAGGGGGCGGCGGGGGCGGCGGGGGCGGCGGGGGCGGCGTGCCGGTGCAACTGGCGATCTGCGTCCAGGGTTGGCCGCTGCCGGCGCCGCCGTTGTGCGTGGCCGGGTCGTCGCCCTGGGTCCACCAGTTGGCCTTGTACGAGCTGCCGTTGCGCGTGGCCGTGTCGCCCGCCACGTAGACGGTGCTGGCGGCCCAGGCCTGGCAGGCGGCGACGGCCTGCGCCGTGACGGGCTGCTTCAGTGGCGTGGCGGCCGAACTGCCCAGCGGCACGGTGGCGGCGACGACGGCCGACAGCGCGGCCAGCCAGTCCAGCCGGGCGCGCGCTGGGGTGAAAGCGGGAATCGACATGGCGGTGATCTCCTTGAAGAAGGCCCCGCCTGATGAGCAGATGGTGGATGAAAACAGCAATGAGGCAAGGGCGACGCGATGCTATTGGCATTCAATTGGTTCTACACATATAGGACCAGTAAGAGACCTGTTCAGGCGTAAGCGTGCGTTTCGACGGGGGCCATGACGCTTGCAGTGCCGTGGTGACCTGTTGCGACGTGCGATGTGTCACGCCGCCACGTCGTTTGATTTGACGAGGGTCAAGTTGCCGTCAGCTTCGGTGGTTTCGAGCCGAAACAAGACAGACCTCCGGCAGGGTGCCGGCCCATTTCGCAGTTCGAGCCGCCCATGAAAACCTTGTCCCTCACCACCCGCCTGCGCCTGATGGCGCTGCTGCTGACCCTGGCCATGCTGGGGCTGGCGGCGTACACCGCGCTGGCGTTCTACGAGTCGTCGATCGGCCAGCGCCTGAGCACCACGCGTGCGGTGGTCACGCAGGCGCTTGGCACGGTGCAGAAGTACCAGACCGAAGCCACCGCCGGCAAGATCAGCGAGGCCGAAGCGAAGGCCAAGGCCAAGGCCGAGCTGATGGCCATGCGCTACGAAGGCAAGGAATACGTCTTCATCACCGACGTCACGGCGCACATGGTCGCCCACCCGATCAAGCCGGAGATGGACGGCACTGACCAGACCAACACCAAGGACCCCAAGGGCAAGCAGCTGTTTGTCGAGATGGCGAACGTCGTGAAGGCCCAGGGCAGCGGCTACGTGGACTACCTGTGGCCGCGTGTCGGCAGCGACGAGCCGGTGCCCAAGCGCAGCTACGTGGCCGGCTTCACGCCCTGGGGCTGGGTGGTCGGCTCGGGTGTCTACATCGATGCGGTGCGCAATGACGCGCTGCGTTTTGCCGGCGTCACGTTGGCCATCAGCCTGGTGGTGTGCGCGCTGATCTTCGTCTTCATCCATCGCTTTGCCGGCAGCCTGCAGCGCCGCTTCCAGCAGGCCGAGACGGCGCTGAGCGCGATTGCCGCGGGCGACCTGACCGTGGACGTGCCGATCGGCCGGCTCGACGAGATCGGCCGCATGATGCAGACCCTGTGCAGCACCCGCGACCGCCTGGCCCAGGTCATGGCCCAGGTGCGGGACGCGACCGGCAATGTCGGCGCGGCCAGCGGCGAGATCGCGCTGGGCAACCAGGATTTGTCGACCCGCACCGAAGCCACCGCGGCCAACCTGCAGCGCACGGCCGGCTCGATGAGCCTGCTGACGACCACGGTCAACCGTTCCACCGAAGCGGCCGAACAGGCCAGCAGGGAAGCCGGCTCGGCCACCGAAGTGGCGCAGCGCGGCGGCCAGGTGGTTTCCGAAGTGGTGACGACGATGCAAAACATCCAGGACAGCTCGAACCGCATCTCCGAGATCATCGGCACCATCGATGGCATTGCCTTCCAGACCAACATCCTGGCGCTGAACGCTGCGGTCGAAGCTGCCCGCGCTGGCGAGCAGGGCAAGGGCTTTGCGGTGGTGGCCAGCGAAGTGCGCTCGCTGGCGCAGCGCTCCGCCGCCGCGGCGCGCGAGATCAAGACCTTGATCGTGACCTCGGCCGAAAGGGTGGAGTGCGGCGCGCGCCTGGTGGGCAGCGCTGGCAGCACCATGTCCGAGATCGTTGGCCGGGTGCAGCGCGTGACCGAGATGATCAACGGCATCTCGGCCGCGTCCAACGAGCAGTCGCGCAGCCTCGGCGAGATCGCCGGCGCGGTGCAGCAGCTCGACGAGGTCACGCAGCAGAACGCCGCGCTGGTCGAAGAGTCAGCCGCAGCCGCGCAGAGTTTGCGCGATCAATCCTTGCAACTCTCGGCCGCGGTCGGCCGCTTCCAGTTGCCCGCGTGAATCAGGTGCCTGAATCAGCCTGACGGAGGCCGGCAGCAGCTGCACCGCGATCAGGAGGCGCCGCCGGTCCATGCTGTCCGACAGCACGCTGGCGGGGATTGCCAGCAGAAGATCGGCAGCGTGGCCGCGGCCTGCACCAGTGCCACGGCGGCGGCTTCAGTGCCCGCTGCGCTCACGCCAGTCCATCCAGGCCACCAGCACAAAGCCGCCCGCCAGGCCCCAGTGCTCGAAAAACGCGTTCATCAGCATGAAGCGGTCCTGGCCCTCGGCCAGCCAGAAGCGGTTGGCGATGAAGGTGGCGCCCAGCGTGAAGACGGCCAGTGCCAGCGCGCCCAGCCAGCGCAGTTTGCCGCTGAGGATCAGGGCCGAGGCGACCAGTTCCAGCACGATGGTGGCCAGCGCCAGCGGCATCGCCGGCTGCAGCCCGAAGTGCTGCATTTCGCCGACCGCGCCGGCAAAGTCGAAGGCCTTGACCAGCCCGCCTTGCAGGTAGGCCGCGCACAGGCCGAGCAGGGCCAGCCAGCGCACGACAGGGGATGCCAGGCCGGAGGCCGGCGCCAGGTCGGCGCCGGGCAGCGGCGCGATCTTGAGGGTGGAACGTGCCATGTCAAACCGCCCAGCAGGCGCAGCCCAGCGCGCCCCAGAAGGATTTCAGATCGGATACAGGTGCCTTGTTGCCCCAGGCCTTGGCATGCGCATGGCCGTGCACGCCGCAGGACGTCGCGCAAGCGCAGGCAGCCGCCGCAGCCGCGGCGCGGGCCAGCGGTGCTTGAGACTGATCGCCCCAGGCGCCGTAGCCGCCGTAGCGCCGCACCGGCGACCAGTCCGGCATGGGCAGCGGTGGCGCGCTGTCGTCATGCACGGCGAAGTCGCCCGCACCCCAGACCACCTTGCCGCCGACGACGGTCAGGAGCGCACTGGTGTCGGCGATCTCGCTTTCTGCGCAGGCGAAGAAGTCGCGGTCCGGCACCACCAGGTCGGCCAGCTGGCCTTGCTCGATGCGGCCCTTCTTGCCGACCTCGTTGGAAAACCAGGTCACGTTTTCGGTCCACATGCGCAGGGCCGTCTCGCGGTCCAGGCAGTTGCGCTGCGGCGTGAGCTGCATGCCGCCCACGGTCTTGCCGGTGATCAGCCACGACAGCGAGACCCAGGGGTTGTACGAGGCGACGCGGGTGGCGTCGGTGCCCGCCGAAACCTTCATGCCCTTTTCCAGCATCTTGGCGACCGGCGGCGTGGCCTCGGCCGCGCCATGGCCGTAGCGTTCGACGAAATACTCGCCCTGGTAGGCCATGCGGTGCTGCACCGCGACGCCGCCACCGAGGGCCGCGATGCGGTCCATGGACTGCTCGGAGATGGTCTCGGCATGGTCGAAGAACCAGTTCAGGCCGGCCAGCGGAATGTCCTGGTTCACGCGCTCGAACACGTCCAGCGCGCGGCTGATGGTTTCGTCGTAGGTGGCGTGCATGCGCCAGGGCCAGCGGTTCTGCGCCAGGATGCGCACGACGCCGTCCAGGTCGTCTTCCATGTTGGCCGGCATGTCCGGCCGCGGCTGGCGGAAGTCCTCGAAGTCGGCCGCGGAGAACACCAGCATTTCGCCGGCGCCGTTGTGGCGGAAGTAGTCGTCGCCCTGCTTGTACTGCGAGCTGGCGGTCCAGCGCAGGAAGTCGTCCTTCTCCTGCTTGGGCTTTTGCGTGAACAGGTTGTAGGCCAGGCGGATGGTCAGCTGCCCGTCCTTGGCCAGCTGCTCGATGACTTCGTAGTCCTCGGGGTAGTTCTGGAAGCCGCCGCCAGCGTCGATCGCGCCGGTCACGCCCAGGCGGTTCAGCTCGCGCATGAAGTGGCGGGTCGAGTTCAGCTGGTAGTCGAGCGGCAGCTTCGGGCCCTTGGCCAGCGTGGCGTAGAGGATGTTGGCGTTGGGCTTGGCCAGCAGCAGCCCGGTCGGGTTGCCGGCGCTGTCGCGCAGGATCTGGCCGCCCGGTGGTTCGGGCGTGTCCTTGGTATAGCCGACGGCGCGCAGCGCGGCGCCGTTGAGCAGCGCGCGGTCATAGAGGTGCAGGATGAAGACGGGCGTGTCCGGCGCCACCGCGTTCAGCTCTTCCAGCGTCGGCAAACGCTTCTCGGCGAACTGGTGCTCGCTGAAGCCGCCCACCACGCGCACCCACTGCGGCGCAGGGGTGTTGGCGACCTGGGCTTTGAGCATGGCCATCGCATCGGCGAGGCTCTTCACGCCGTCCCAGCGCAGTTCGAGGTTGAAATTCAGCCCGCCGCGGATGATGTGCAGGTGGTTGTCGATCAGGCCAGGCAGCACGCGCTTGCCGCGCAGGTCGATGACCTTGGTCTGCGGGCCGGCCAGCGGCATGACTTCATGGTCCTGGCCCACGCGCAGGAAGCGGCCGTCCTTGATGGCGACGGCGCTGGCGGTCGGCTGGGCGCGGTTCAGCGTGGTGAACAGGCCGCGGTGCAGGATCAGGTCGGGGGTGAGGTTCTCAGCCATGCGGATTGCCTTCGGCAGGTGATTGGACAGGGTTGGCGGCTTGGGCCGAAGCGCAGCCCGGCAGCTCGCCGAACATGTGCGGCTTGACCTGGTGCTGCAGCCAGGACACCGGGGCCGAATCGGTCTGCAGCACCTTCTTGACCAGCGGCGGCAACTGCTCCCCCACCAGGATGCCCAGCAGCCCGACCAGCGCGATCACCGGCGGCGCTGGCGAGCGCACATTGAACAAGGCGTAGATCACGCCCACCAGCAGCCCGAGGGCCGCGGAGACAAGGTAGGGTTTCATGCGAGCAGCTGCAACGTTGAGACGGTGTTAACCCAGCGAAGACCGCGGATCCGGCTTCGCCGGTCCGCTGGTCTTGCCCCTAGAGGGGCGCGCGAGCGCGTAGGGGTGGTCCTTAACCCTCATGCGCGCCGAACATGGTCTTGGCGTAGATCACGCCGAGACCGTAGGCGCCACCGAATTTCTTGGCGATGCCGGTGGTCAGCTCGTAGGTTTCGCCGCGGGCCCAGTCGCGCTGCAGCTCCAGCATGTATTGCAGCGAGGTCATCGGGCGGGCGCCGGCCTGGATCATGCGTTCGACGGCACGCTCGTGCGCTTCGGTCGAGACGTCGCCACAGGCATCGGTGATCACGTAGACCTCGTAACCCTGGGCGATGGCCGACAGGGCCGGGCCGACGATGCAGACCGAGGTCCACAGGCCGGCGAGCACCAGGCGGTCCTTGCCGATGGCGTTCAGCGTCTTGATGACGGCCGCGTCCTCCCAGGTGTTCATGGAGGTGCGGTCCAGCATCTCCTGGCCCGGGAAGGCGGCGGCGATCTCGTCGAACATCGGGCCCGAGAAGCTCTTCTCGGCCACCGTGGTCAGCACCGTGGGCACCTTGAAGCCAGCGGCGGCGTTGGCGATCAGCGCGGCATTGGTGCGCAGCACGATCGCGTCGATGGACTTGGTGGCAAAGGCCATCTGCGACTGGAAGTCGATCATGACCAGCACGTGGTCGGTCGGGCTCAGCAGCAGCGGGCCGGGGGTGGGGGTGGCGGTGATGGACATGGCGTGACCTTTCAGAGGCGTTGAGCGGGGGTGTGGCCCGGGTGCCGCCGAACGGCGCGGCACTCCCTGGGCTTGCGCTCAGTCTCCGGCGGTCACGCCGGCATCGCATCATCCGCATGGACAGGGTGACGCTATCCCGATGAGGGCTCAGGCCAGCTTGCCGAGCACGGAAGCGCCGCCTGACGCCGCGCGCAGCCGGCGCACCTGCAGCGTGGCAATCACCAGGAAGGCCAGGAAAAACACGCCCACCACTTTTTGCAGGCCGGGGTCGTCCGGGCTGCTGAAGACTGGCGAGCCGGCCGGCAGCCGGGTGAAGGTCTCGGTCAGGCCGGGCACGAAGTGGAAGAACAGCGTCAGCGAATAGCTGATGGTCTCGACATAGCGGCTGCTGCGGCCCAGCAGCGTGGTACGGCCGGCCACCGTGGCCAGTGCCAGCACCAGCAGCGTGATGATGCCCAGTGCATGCGGCTTCCCGAAGCCGCCGTGCTGGAAGATGAAAAAGCCGGTCAGGCAGGTGAAGATGGTGGTCCAGAGGTAGGTCTGGCCCAGGCCGGTGCGCGGCGAGATCTCGCGGTCCCGGGCCAGCGCCCAGACGCCGGTCACCAGCGCGACCAGGCTGATGGCGGTGTGGACAACGCCGATGGAAGTCAGTCCAAACATGGGGTGCTCCTGTGGAAGGGGATGAAAAAGGGGCGCGGCCCAGCATGCGAGCCACGCCCGCCGTTGCCAATCCCCTGCACTGGCGATCTTGCGGGCGCAGGCGCGGCCCGCCATGCCGCCGCGGGAGGGGGTCTGTCTAGGCCAAAAGGAGGGGGGTGCGCCGGCTGACAAGCCCTGAAACAGGCAGGATGGCGTGGCGCGGCAGAATGCAAGCCCACGCGGCGGCCCGCCGGGCCTGCCTCCGCGTCCAACCTTGTCCGGGAGCACCATCGGTTTGTCCTCTGCGCTGGCTGCCTCGCCTTGTCGCCGCCTTGTTGCCTGGTTGTGCGCCGGCTTGCTGGTGTTGCTGGCCGCCTGCACGACCACGCAAACCGCGACCATGGGTACGGGCAACGGGCCGGACGGTCCGCCGCCGGCCGGCAGCGGGCCTGACCCGCAGCAGGTGCCCGACGCGGTGCCCAAGATCGAGCCCATCGTCAGCGGTGGGCCGAACAAGCCTTACGAGGCGCTGGGCCGCAACTACACGCCGGTGACCCGCGACGAGCCGCTGGCCGAGCGCGGCCTGGCCTCCTGGTACGGCAAGCGCTTCCACGGCCGGCGCACCGCCAGCGGCGAGCTGTACAACATGTACGCGATGACCGCGGCGCACCGCACCATGCCGATTCCCAGCTACGCCCGGGTGCGCAACCCGGTGAATGGCCGCGAGATCATCGTGCGTATCAACGACCGCGGGCCGTTCTCGAAAGACCGGGTGATCGACCTGTCTTGGACGGCCGCCGTGAAGCTGGGCGTGCAGGGCGGCGTGTCGGCGGTGGAGGTCACGCGGCTGACGAACGATGACATCCGCGCCGGCGTCTGGCCCTCGGTCAGCTCGCCGCCGGTGCTGGCCGCCGGCAGCCGGATGGAGCGCGTGACGCCACCGGCCGCGGTGCCGCCGCCGGTGCTGGCCGGCATGCCGGCGAACACCTTGGCCCCGGCGGCGGTGGACGCCGCGGCGGCTGCCGACGACGGCCCGGGCGGCGACGCACTGCGCGCGCAAACCCTGCTGGCCGCGAGCGGCAACCCTGCGGGCAACGACCCGCCACCGGACCCGCAGGCCAGCAACCCGCGCCTGCCGGCCGAGCTGAGCCGCCTGCCCATGCCCGCGCCGGGCAGCGACGCGGCGCCGCTGCCGCCCAACAGCCGCACCGCGCCGACCCAGGCCCGCTCCTACACCACCGCGGCCAGCGGCTTCTGGCTGCAACTGGGCGCTTTCAGCCGCAGCGAGGGCGCAATGAGCTTCCACCGCCGCGTGGCCGACGAGCTGGGCTGGCTGGCGCCGTTGCTGGCGGTCTTCAGCGAGGGCGGCATCCACCGGCTGCAGGCCGGGCCGTATGTTTCGCGCGAGCAGGCCAGGGAGGCCAGCGAGCGGGTGCGCAGCACGCTTCAGCTGGTGCCGGTGATCGTCGAGCGGCGCTGAATGGCGCCGCCTGTCCGTCTGGTCGGCGCCAAGTGCAGCCTGTCCTCGCGACCGGCCGGCGCGTCGCAAGCCGGCTGCAGGGCGGCGGTGGCTTGCCTACATTTCGAACCATGCCGTCGTCGTTCCGTGCGGGTCCGAACATCATGAGTCCTTCTTTCCCCTCCTCCCAAGACACACCAGCCCAGCGCTGGCAGCGGTTTGTCGCCGGCTGCATGCGGGCCTTCCACGCTTACGGCACGTGGTTGGTCCGCATCAGCTGGCGGCGCTTCGCGGTGCTGTCGGTGTTGCTGCTGGTCGTGGTGCACCTGGTGCAGAGCCTGCCGCCGTTCAAGTGGACCTTCACCGAATCGGTGGTGGCCACGCGTCGGCCGAAGATCACGCTGCCGACGGTGCCGCCCGTTCCGCCGGTCTCGGCACCGGACATCCACATCGTGCTGCCCAAGCCGGCGGCACCGGCGTCGTCGCCGCGCCGCTCGTTCGAGTTCTCGATCGACGAGCATGGCGTGCGGCTGGAGGAAAAGCCGCAGGCCGCAGCCTCCGCCGCCGCGGCTGCGGCCGCCAGCGCCGCCAGCGCCGCCTCGGCCGAGCAGCCGGGGGTGGAGATCAACATCGGCGACAAGCATGTGCACGTGGCCCTGCCTGCCGATGCCGACTCGGAAGACGTGCGCGACGCGGTGAAGGAGGCCAAGGAGCAGGTGGTCGAGGCGCTGGAGCAGGCGCGCGACGCGCAGCGCGAAGCGGTCGAGGCCGCAGCCGAAGCGGTGCGGGACGCTGCCCAGGAAGAGGACGGCCCCAGCACCCGCATCCGCACCGTGCGCTATGGCGAGTTCCTGAGCGACCTGGCGCTGTTGTGGATCGTGGCTTCGGCGATCCTGAAGTTCACCTACAAGGGCCGCATGCAGGCCGAAGTGAAGGCCGCGCAGGCGACCGAAACGGCCGAGGCCGAGTCGCTCAAGCGCCAGGTGGTGGAAGCCCGCATGGCCGCGATGCAGGCCCAGGTCGAACCGCACTTCCTGTTCAACACGCTGGCTTCGATCGACCATTTGATCGAGACCGACCCGCCGCGCGCGAGCCAGATGCAGAAGAACCTGATCGCGCTGCTGCGGGCCAGCATGCCAACGATGCGCGACACCGCGGATGCCAGCGCCCGCGATCTGGGCCGCGAGCTGGCGGTCGTGAAGCCTTATGTCGAGATCCTGAAGGTGCGCATGGAAGAGCGGCTGGACGCGCGCATCGACGTGCCAGAGGGCCTGCTGTCGGCCGAGTTCCCGGCGATGATGATCCAGACGCTGGTGGAAAACGCGATCCGCCACGGGCTGGAGCCCAAACCCGAGGGCGGCACGCTGCGCGTCACCGCGGAGATCGTGCACGGCAAGCTGCAGGTCACCGTGGCCGACACCGGCGTGGGCTTCGGTGCCGCGGCCACCTCCGGCACCGGCGTGGGCCTGGCCAACATCCGCGAGCGGCTGCAACTGCTGCATGGCAGCAAGGCCAGCCTGACGGTGGCGGCCAACCAGCCCAGCGGCACCGTGGTGACCATCACCGTGCCGTACCGCCCGATCGAAACGCCCGGCCGGCCACTGTGAAGGCCACAAGTGCCGACGGCCCGCTAAAGTAAGCACCATGACCGATGCCGCTGCTTCCCCTTCCTCCCCTTTCCCGCCCGCCCGTGCGGTGCTGGCCGACGACGAACGGCTGATGCGCGAACAGCTGCGCGCCCGGCTGGCCGAGGTGTGGCCGGCGCTGGAACTGGTGGCCGAAGCCAAGCACGGCGCCGAGGCGGTCGAGCTGGTCGAGCAGCACCGGCCGGACGTCGTCTTCCTGGACATCCGCATGCCGGGCATGACGGGCGTGGAGGCGGCCAAGCAGATTGCGCAGATGGACGTGGGCGACGACGGCTGGCTGCCGGAGATCGTCTTCATCACCGCCTACGACCAGTACGCGGTCGAGGCCTTCGAGCAGGGCGCGGCCGACTATGTGCTCAAACCCGCCGAGCGCGACCGCCTGCAGCGCACGGTCGAGCGCATCACCAAGCGCCTGGCCGCGCGGCGTGCGGCGGACGACACCGGCTCAGCACCGGCCGCCAGCAGCGCGGCGCTGGACGGCCCGCCGATCCAGCAGTTGCTGCACCGGCTGGCGGCAGGCGGCAGCGCGCAGCCGCAGTACCTGAAGTGGATCCAGGCGACGGTCGGCCAGGGCATCCAGATGATCCCCGTCGAAGACGTGCTGTTTTTCATCAGCGACGAGAAATACACCCGGGTGCAGACGCTGCAGGTCGAGGCCCTGATCCGCAAGCCGATCAAGGAGCTGGTCGACGAGCTGGACCCGCAGCGCTTCTGGCAGATCCACCGCTCGACGCTGGTCGCGGTGAACGCCATCGGCTCGATCACGCGTGACTTCCGCGGCCGCCAGATCGTGGCCGTCAAAGGCCACAGCCAAAAATTGGAAGTGAGCCGCAGCTACGCGCACCTCTTCAAAGGCATGTAGCTCGGGCGCTTCACTTATCTCGTGACTTCCAGGGTATAGCGGCCGCCGCTGTCGCCGACGCCACCACTGGCGCGAGAGACGCGCACGAACAGGTCGGCAGCGGTGCTGGCGCTGTTGGTCCAGCTGAGTTCGTCGGTCAGGCCCTTGGCGCGGACGCTGGTGGCGAGCACCACGCTCTTGGTGTTGCGGAAGGCCAGGTTGTAGTCGGACTCGGCATTGCCGATCAGCCGCGCCTTCACCGTGCCTTTGGCCGGGACGCTGATGCGGTAGGTGTCCAGGTCGCCTGCGGCGTTGATGCTGCCCTTGACCTTGGCCGGGAAGCTGCTCAGCGGCTGGGCCTGGGCGTGGCTGTTGTTGGGTTCGACTTCGGTGACCAGCGTGGGGGCGCTGCCGGCGAGGAAAACCGCATTGACCGCGGCGGCGGCGTCCACCAGCCCGGTGCCGCAACTGGTGCAGGCGCCAGGGATCTTGCGGGTGCTGCTCTTGATCAGCACTTCGACTTCGTCGGGCGTCAGCGCCGGGTTGCGGGCCAGCATCAGCGCGGCCACGCCTGCCACGTGCGGCGTGGCCATCGAGGTGCCTTGTTCGACGCGGTAGCTGTCGCTGCCCACCGTCAGCATGCCGGTGTTGGAGGTCGACAGCACGCCGTTGGCGCTGCCGGTGGCCATGTCGCCGCCGGGCGCGGCCACGTCGACTTCGGCGCCGAAGTTGGCGTAGCTCGCGCGCTTGCCTTCACGGCCCAGCGCGGTGACGACGATCAGGTTGCGGCAGTTGGCCGGTGAATACTTGGCTGTCGCGCCGCTGTTGTTGCCGGCCGCGGCAACCACGGTCGCGCCCAGGCTGCGGGCCTGGTCCAGCGCAGACTGCATCGTGGCCGAACAGCTGCCGCTGCTGCCCAGCGACAGGTTGACGACCCTGGCCTTGCTGGCCGCCGCGGCCACGCCGCTGACGCTGCCGCCAGCGGCCCAGACGATGCCGCTGGCGATGTCCGAGTTGTAGCCGCCGCCGCAGCCCATCGCGCGCACCGGCAGCAGCCTGGCGCCATAGGCCACGCCGACCACGCCGAGGTTGTTGTTGGCGACCGCGGCCAGCGTGCCGGCGACGTGCGTGCCGTGCCAGCTGGCGGCCGCGGTGCCGCAGCCGTCGCCTGGATCGGTCGCGTCGGCGTCACGGCCGTCGCCATCGGCGGCGGTGGTCTTGTTGGCAACGAAGTCGTAGCCGGCGAGCAGGTTGCCCACCAGGTCGGCATGCGGACGAACGCCGGTGTCGACCACGGCAATGGTGACGCCGCTGCCTGTGGACAGGTCCCAGGCGGCCGGCAGGTTCAGGCCGGCAGTGGCCTCGAAGTAGTGCCACTGCTGGCCATACATCGGGTCGTTGGGCACCGATTGCGGCTGCATCAGCAGGTCCGGCTCGGCGTAGGCGATGTTGGGGTCGGCCGCGACCATGGCCGCTGCCACCTGGCGCAGCTCGGCGGCGCGGGCCCAGCGGTTCAGGTGCAGCACCTGCGCGCCTTGCGCGGTGCTGTGGCTGTCCAGCGCCTGCAGGCCGAAGCGCTGCAGGTGCTGCTGGGTCTTGTTGGCGGCGCTGAGCAGCGTGCGGCGCACAGGCGTGGTCTCGGCCGTGCGGTAGGCGATGACCAGGCGGTCGGTCCAGGCATCGGCTTCGAGTGCGGGGTCGACGGTGACGGCCAATGCGCGCGCATGGGTCGGGCCGGGCCACAGTGCGGCGGCGCCGCCGGCCAGCAACAGCGCGGCCAGTGCGATACGGGCCAGGGCGGCGGCAGGCGAAGCCGGCATGGCCTTGGCGCGGGCCGCGTCGGCTCGGGCATGGCGCATGAAATGGGGTGTGGAAGATTCGGTACGGAGCGGCATGCCGGGCAGTCGTGGGCTCGTCGCAGATCGACGTCCCTCTGCTTTCGTCCGCTGCGCGCCGGGATCCAGGGCTGGCCACTTCCGCGCCGGGCACCGCTGTGCACTGCGTCACGCCAGGGCTTGTGGCGTGGGCTCAGCTGTCGGCGGGCGGAGGCGGCAGCGAGCCGGCAATGCAGGCCTGGGCCAGCCAGTAGCTGGCCAGCACCCACAGCGTGTCCAGCGGCACCGGCGGGCGGAACTTGTTCGTCGCCAGGATCGCGTCCGACAGCATGAACAGCGCGCCGCCCAGCGCTGCGCGGCGCAGCCAGGGCGCGGTGGCCTGGTCGCCACGGCCATGCCACCAGCGGCCCAGTGCCAGCCCGGCCATGCCGGCCAGCGCCAGCACATAGACCAGCACCGGCGGTTGCAGGTCCGCCGGCACGCCTGGCCACAGCTGGCTCAGCACGCCGGCTGCCACCAGGCCGTAGATCGCCATGCCAGGCATCCACACGCAGCGCCCCGGTCCCCGCGTGAAGCCGAACATGTAGGCCAGGTGGGCCAGCAGGAAGCAGATCAGCCCGGGCAGGAAGCCTTGTTGCGGCCACATCAAGGCCACATCGCCGCCCAGCGACAGCCACAGCCCCGCCAGCAGCGCTGTGCGGGCCGGATGCTGCCGGCCGCGCGGCCAGGCCCAGGCGATCAGCAGCAGCGTGGTCAGCGGCTTGAAGGCGAAGTTCAGCCAGGGGCGGTTCAGCGCCCACGGCGCGGCGGCAATCGCCAGCGCAGCGCTGATGGCGGCCAGGCGCAGCAGCCAGGCGGTCGAGATGCCGGCGGCGCGCGGCAAGGGCAGGGACGTCATCGGCCAAAGTGTCGGACCGGGCCCGCGGGCCGGCCATGCGGAGAAGGCCCCATTGCCCGGTCTTGGTAACCGGGATGTTCCTGCGCCGGCTGGCCGGCCGCGACAATGGGGCCTGGCTGGCGGCGCTGCCGGCCGTTCACCTGATCTGCCAAGGACCGTGCCGATGCCTGCCGAATTGCTGTTCGACCCCCATCCGCTGCCGGTGGCGCCTTCGCTGCTGGGCGAGTCGCCGTTCTGGCACCCGGAGCAGGCGGCGCTGTACTGGTGCGACATTCCAGGCAGGACCTTGAACTGCTTCCATCCGGCCACCGCGACGCACGAACATTGGGCCTTCGAGACCGAACCCTGCAGCATCGCACCACTGCTGGGCGGCGGGCTGATACTGGCCATGCGCGATGGCTTGTGGACCTTCGACACGCGCAGCGGCGAGCGCAGCCGCTTGGCGCGGCCGCCCTACGATCCGCACAAGGAACGTTTCAACGACGGCAAGGCCGACCCGCAAGGCCGCTTCTGGGTTGGCACCCTTTACGAGCCGCGCGAGCCGGCGCTGGCGGCGCTGTACCGCTGGTCCGACGAGCGCCTGGCGCGCGTGGCCGGCGACGTGACGGTCAGCAACGGCCTGGCCTGGAGCCCGGACGGCCGCACGCTGTACTGGAGCGACACCAAGGCCCACACCATCCATGCGCTGGACTTCGATCCGGCCAGCGGTGAACTGTCGCGCCAGCGGGTCTTCGCTAGCTTTCCGTTGAAGCAGGCCGGCCAGGACCTGGCGTCGTATGGCGGCCGGCCCGATGGCGCGGCTGTCGACAGCGACGGCTGCTACTGGGTCGCGATGTTCGAGGGCCAGCGGCTGCTGCGCCTGGCGCCCGACGGCACGCCGCTGCAGGAAGTGGCGCTGCCGGTGCGTTGCGCGACGATGCCGTGTTTTGGTGGCGACGACCTGCGCACCTTGTACCTGACGACCTCGCGCGAAAACCGGCCGGCCGAAGAGTTGCAACGCCAGCCCTGGGCCGGTTGCGTGCTGCAGATGCGGGTCGAGGTACCGGGGCTGCCGGTGCATTTCGCCCAGGTTTGAGGCGTGGCGCGAGGCTCGGCAGGTACTCGCACCGAACCGGGGCTGGTGTCAAGCAGAGCCGGAGCAATTCCGGCGGCCTTGGCAGGCCAAGACCGACAGGTTTTGGACAGGCAGGCTTTCACCCTATAATTCCGAGGCTTTGTCGCCCCCAATGTCCTTTACCAAGGAACTTTTTTGTCCATGTCAGATCGGCAAGCCCGCTTTGACCGCTGGTCAGATTCCGAGCAAGAGGGCGATGAGCCAAAGTTTCAAGCCCTGAATCGCGAGCAGGCGCAAGCCCTCGCGGCGCGACACCCATCGGTGTCGCCATGGCGGGTGGTCGCGGTGCAGGCCGTGATGGGGTTGGTGCTGGCCACGGCGACATGGCTGGTCACAGGTCGACAGGGGTGGGCGTGGTCGCTGCTGTATGGCGCGGCTGCGGTGGTGGTGCCGGGTGCCTTGATGGCGCGCGGCATGACCAGCCGGCTCAGCAGCTTGGCGCCCGGCGTTTCCGCCGTGAGCTTCATGCTGTGGCAGTTTGGCAAGATGGGGATTTCGGTGGCCATGTTGATGCTGGCCCCGAAGCTGGTGCCTGACCTGAGCTGGCCAGCCTTGCTGGTGGCACTGGTCCTGTGCATCGAGGTTTATTGGCTCGCGCTGTCGTGGCGTGGTCGCCGCAAGCGTTGAACGAACGAGAAGCAATCAATCATGTCAGCTGAAGGTCCAGTCGCAGAGCACGCGCCCACCGCCGGTGAGTACATCGTTCATCACCTGACCCACTGGCGCAACAAGGAGTTGAACGGCCCGTTCGACCTCTCGGTTGTCAGCTGGGACTCGATGTTCTTCTCCATCGTGCTGGGTGTGCTCACCTGCTTCGTGCTGTGGCTTGCCGCGCGCAAGGCCACTTCCGGCGTGCCGGGTCGCTTCCAGGCCGCCGTCGAGATCCTGGTCGAGATGGTGGAAAACCAGGCCAAGGGCATCGTGCACAACGCCAACAGCCGCAAGCTGGTCTCGCCGCTGGCGCTCACGGTGTTCCTGTGGATCTTCGTGCTCAACGCGATGGACCTGCTGCCGGTCGATCTGCTGCCCTGGATCTGGGAGAAGATCGTCGTGGCCAATGGCGGCGATGCCCACCACGCCTACCTGCGCTCGGTGCCGACCGCCGACCTCTCGGTCACGATGGGCATGTCGCTGGCCGTGCTGATCGTCTGCCTGGTCTACAACGTCAAGATCAAGGGCCTGGGTGGCTGGATCCATGAGCTGTTCTCGGCGCCGTTTGGTGACCACTGGGCGCTGTATCCCTTCAACTTCTTGATGCAGATCATCGAGTTCGTGGCCAAGACCGTCTCGCACGGCATGCGGCTGTTTGGCAACATGTATGCCGGCGAACTGATCTTCCTGCTGATCGCCCTGATGGGTGGCGCTTTCGCCTCCGTCGGTCTGGGCACTGGCATCGGTCTGGCCATCGGCCACATCATTGCCGGCTCCGCCTGGGCGATCTTCCACATCCTGATCATCACGCTGCAGGCCTTTGTGTTCATGATGCTGACGCTGGTGTACATCGGCCAGGCGCACGACTCGCACTGACAGCGGCCGTTCAGGATTTCTCTCGCTTTTCCCTTTTCGTAAACATAACCTCTCGACCTAGGAGTCATCATGGAAGTCATCAGCTTTGTTGCCCTCGCCGCCGGCCTGATCATTGGTCTGGGCGCGCTCGGTGCTTGTATCGGCATCGGCGTCATGGGCAGCAAGTACCTGGAATCCGCCGCTCGCCAGCCCGAACTGATGGGCGAACTGCAGACCAAGATGTTCCTGCTGGCCGGCCTGATCGACGCGGCGTTCATCATCGGTACCGGTATCGCGCTGTGGTTCGCCACCGCCAACCCTTTCCTGGGCCAGATCCAGCAGCTCGCCAAGTAATCGGCGTCTGTCGAGTTTGAGAGGCCGGGCGCACCCCCACAGGGTGCGCCTTGTGCTGAATGTCCCAGTCACCGTTTGAGGCAATAAAGTGAGCATCACCGGTACCCTCATCGTCCAGATGATCGTCTTCCTGATCCTGGTCGGGTTCACGATGAAATTCGTCTGGCCGCCGATTGCCGCCGCGCTCGACGAGCGTGCGCAGAAGATTGCCGCCGGCTTGTCTGCCGCCGACAAGGCCAAGGCCGAGTTGGTTGCTGCCGACAAGAAGGTCCAGGCCGAGCTGTCCGCCGCAAAGGACAGCGCCGCCAAGCGCCTGGCCGATGCCGAGCGTCTGGCCCAGCAGTTGGTGGAAGAGGCGAAGGCCCGCGCCAGCGAAGAAGGCGCCAAGATCGTTGCCGCCGCCCATGCCGAAGCGCAGCAGGAGTCCACGAAGGCCCGCGAGGTGCTGCGTGAGCAGGTCGCCGTGCTGGCAGTCAAGGGCGCTGAAGCGATCCTGAAGCGCGAAGTCAACGCCGGCGTTCACGCCGAGTTGCTGACCCGCCTGAAGACCGAGCTGTAAACCATGGCCGAGCTCGCAACCATCGCCCGTCCCTACGCGGAAGCCATGTTCAAGGCTGTCGCTGGCGACAACGCCGCCGCGCTGGCCGAACAGCTGGAGGCCGTCGGCAAGGTCGCCGGCAACCCGCAACTGCGTCAGTTCGCCGACAGCCCCAAGGTCAACGCCAGCCAGGTGTTCGAGCTGATCGCTGGCGTTGCCAACGTCAGCCTGTCGCCCAAGGTCGCCAACCTGCTGACCGCCGTGATCGACAACGGCCGACTGGTTGCGCTGCCCGAGATCGCAGCGCAGTTCCGCGCCCTGGCCAATGCCAGCAGCGGCGTGTCGGACGCCCGCATCGCCAGCGCTTTCCCGCTGTCGGACGCGCAGCTGGCCGAGACCGTGGCGGTGCTCGAACAGCGCTTCGGTCGCAAGCTCAATGCGACAGTGGACGTTGACGAGTCGCTGATCGGCGGCATCCGCGTGGTCGTGGGTGACGAGGTGCTGGACACCTCGGTCAAGGCCCGCCTCGAGCAGATGAAGTTCGCGCTGACCCACTGAACGCGCCGCACGCCCCCGCATCCGCACATTCATCCTTCGGCAGCCGCACACGGGCTGCCGCGCTTTCGGAGAAAGCAATGCAACTCAATCCTGCAGAAATTTCGGAACTGATCAAGAGCCGCATCGAGGGCCTCGGCACCTCGACGGACATCCGCAACCAGGGCACCGTCGTCTCGGTGACCGACGGCATCGTCCGCGTGCACGGCCTGTCCGATGCGATGCAGGGTGAAATGCTCGAGTTCCCGGCCACCAAGGATGGCGTGCCCAGCTACGGCCTGGCGCTGAACCTGGAGCGCGACTCGGTCGGCGCGGTGATCCTGGGCGAGTATGAGCACATCTCCGAAGGCGACACCGTGAAGTGCACGGGCCGCATCCTGGAAGTGCCGGTCGGCCCCGAGCTGATCGGCCGTGTCGTCAACGCGCTGGGCCAGCCGATCGACGGCAAGGGCCCGATCAACGCCAAGATGACCGACGTGATCGAGAAGGTCGCCCCGGGCGTGATCGCCCGCAAGTCCGTCGACCAGCCGGTGCAGACCGGCTTGAAGTCGATCGACTCGATGGTGCCCGTCGGCCGTGGCCAGCGCGAGCTGATCATTGGCGACCGCCAGACCGGCAAGACGGCCGTGGCCGTCGACGCGATCATCAACCAGAAGGGTCAGAACATGACCTGCGTCTACGTTGCGATCGGCCAGAAGGCTTCGACGATCAAGAACGTGGTGCGCGCACTGGAACAGGCCGGCGCGATGGAATACACCATCGTCGTCGCCGCCTCGGCGTCCGAATCGGCCGCGATGCAATACGTGTCGGCCTACTCGGGCTGCACGATGGGCGAGTACTTCCGCGACCGCGGCCAGGACGCGCTGATCGTCTATGACGACCTGTCCAAGCAAGCCGTGGCCTACCGCCAGGTCTCGCTGCTGCTGCGCCGCCCGCCGGGCCGCGAAGCTTTCCCTGGCGACGTGTTCTATCTCCACAGCCGCCTGCTGGAGCGTGCCGCCCGTGTCAACGCCGACTATGTCGAAGCCTTCACCAAGGGTGAAGTCAAGGGCAAGACCGGCTCGCTGACCGCGCTGCCCATCATCGAGACGCAAGCTGGCGACGTGTCGGCCTTCGTGCCGACCAACGTGATCTCGATCACCGACGGCCAGATCTTTCTGGAAACCAGCCTGTTCAACGCCGGCATCCGTCCCGCGATCAACGCCGGCATCTCGGTGTCGCGCGTCGGTGGTGCTGCGCAGACCAAGCTGATCAAGTCGCTGTCCGGCGGCATCCGTACCGACCTGGCCCAGTACCGTGAACTGGCTGCGTTCGCGCAGTTCGCTTCCGACCTGGACGAGTCGACCCGCAAGCAGCTGGACCGCGGTGCCCGCGTGACCGAACTGCTCAAGCAGGCCCAGTACTCGCCGCTGTCCATCAGCCTGATGGGCGCGACGCTGTACGCGGTCAACAAGGGCTTCATGGACGACATCCCGGTCAAGCGCATCCTGGCTTTCGAAGCCGGCCTGCACCAGTTCCTGAAGGCCAGCCACGCTGCGCTGCTGGCGAAGCTGGAAGCCGACAAGGCCATGGACAAGGTTGCCGAAGATGAACTGTCCGGCGCCATCGCCGCGTTCAAGAAGTCTTTCTGACCCTGCCCTGACGCAACGCTGAAAGGAGCACCGTCATGGCGGTTGGAAAGGAAATTCGCGGCAAGATCAAATCGGTGGAGAACACCAAGAAGATCACCAAGGCCATGGAAATGGTTGCCGCCTCGAAGATGCGCAAGGCGCAGGAGCGCATGCGCAATGCGCGCCCGTACAGCGACAAGATCCGCAACATCACGGCCAACCTGTCGCAGGCCAACCCGGAATACCACTCGCCCTTCATGAGCACCGAGCACCGCACCGGTGTCACGGGCTTCGTGGTGGTGACGACGGACAAGGGTTTGTGCGGCGGCCTGAACACCAACGTGCTGCGGGCCGTCACCGGCAAGATGCGCGAAGTGCAGGAAGCCGGCGGCAAGTCGCAGGCCGTGGCCATTGGCAACAAGGGCTTCGGCTTCCTGAACCGCGTCGGTGCCCAGGTCATCAGCCATGTCACGCAGCTGGGCGACACGCCGCAGCTCGATCGCCTGATCGGCCCGGTCAAGGTCATGCTGGACGCCTTCGTCGAAGGCAAGGTCGACGCGGTCTACCTCTGCTACACCCGCTTCATCAACACGATGAAGCAGGAGCCTGTGGTCGAGCAGCTGCTGCCGCTGAAGGCCGACAGCCTGGCCCAGACGCCGGCCGAGAAGTCGGCCTACGGTTGGGACTACCTGTACGAGCCGGACGCAGCGACCGTCATCGACGAGTTGCTCAAGCGTTACCTCGAAGCGCTGATCTACCAGGCCGTGGCCGAGAACATGGCGTCCGAGCAGTCGGCGCGCATGGTGGCCATGAAGGCGGCCACCGACAACGCGGGCACCTTGATCGGTGAGCTCAAGCTCATCTACAACAAGACCCGCCAGGCGGCGATCACCAAGGAACTCTCCGAGATCGTCAGCGGCGCAGCCGCGATCAGCGGTTGAGCCGGCAGCGCCGCAGCCAGACCCGAATACAGCGAATCAAAGATTGAAGGACACCGAAATGTCGAACACTCAAGCAGCCACGGCCGCCGTGGGCAAGATCGTCCAGTGCATCGGCGCCGTCGTGGACGTCGAGTTCCCGCGCAACCAGATGCCGCGCATCTATGACGCGCTGAAGATGGAAGGCTCGGCACTGACGCTGGAAGTCCAGCAGCAGCTGGGCGACGGCGTGGTGCGCACCATTGCGCTGGGCTCGTCCGACGGCCTGCGCCGCGGCGTGATGGTGACCAACACCGGCTTCCCGATCACCGTGCCGGTGGGCAAGGCCACGCTCGGCCGCATCATGGACGTGCTGGGCAACCCGATCGACGAGCGCGGCGAGGTCTCGCACGAGCTGACCGCCTCCATCCACCGCAAGGCCCCGGCCTACGACGAGCTGAGCCCGTCGCAAGAGCTGCTGGAAACCGGCATCAAGGTGATCGACCTGATCTGCCCGTTCGCGAAGGGCGGCAAGGTCGGCCTGTTCGGCGGTGCCGGCGTCGGCAAGACCGTCAACATGATGGAGTTGATCAACAACATCGCCAAGGCCCACTCCGGTCTGTCGGTGTTCGCTGGCGTGGGTGAACGCACCCGCGAAGGCAACGACTTCTATCACGAGATGGCCGACTCCAAGGTCGTCAACCTCGAGAACCTGCCGGAGTCCAAGGTCGCGATGGTCTACGGCCAGATGAACGAACCGCCGGGCAACCGCCTGCGCGTCGCGCTGACCGGCCTGACGATTGCCGAGTCCTTCCGCGACGAAGGCCGCGACGTGCTGTTCTTCGTGGACAACATTTACCGCTACACGCTGGCCGGTACCGAAGTGTCCGCACTGCTGGGCCGCATGCCTTCCGCCGTGGGCTACCAGCCGACGCTGGCCGAAGAAATGGGCCGCCTGCAAGAGCGAATCACCTCGACCAAGGTCGGCTCGATCACCTCGATCCAGGCCGTGTACGTCCCTGCGGACGACTACACCGACCCGTCGCCGGCGACCACCTTCGCCCACTTGGACTCGACCGTCTCGCTTTCGCGTGAAATCGCCTCGCTGGGCATCTACCCGGCCGTCGACCCGCTGGACTCGACCTCGCGCCAGATCGACCCGAACGTGATCGGCCAGGAACACTACGACACCACCCGTGCCGTGCAGTCCACGCTGCAGCGCTACAAGGAGCTGCGCGACATCATCGCCATCCTGGGCATGGACGAACTGGCACCGGAAGACAAGCTGGCCGTCTCGCGCGCACGCAAGATCCAGCGCTTCCTGTCGCAGCCCTTCCACGTCGCCGAAGTCTTCACCGGCTCGCCGGGCAAGTACGTGCCGCTGAAGGAAACCATCCGCGGCTTCAAGATGATCGTGGCTGGCGAATGCGACCACCTGCCGGAACAAGCGTTCTACATGGTCGGCACAATCGACGAAGCCTTCGAAAAAGCCAAGAAGATCCAGTAAGACTTCGCATTCGGGCCTGATGCGTCGTTGCTCTCCTCGCCGTACGGGTGTACGGCCGCGGGGAGCGCCTAGCCTAAGGCCCGACTGCTCGCTTACTGAAACTTCTTGAACTTGAGGAACACGAGCATGGCAACCATTCACGTCGACGTGGTCAGCGCTGAAGAGTCGATCTTCAGCGGCGAGGCCAAGTTCGTCGCGCTGCCGGGTGAAAACGGCGAGCTGGGCATCCTGCCCCGCCACACGCCGCTGATCACCCGCATCAAGCCGGGTGCGGTGCGCATCCAGCGGGCCGACACGGGCGAAGAAGAGTTTGTCTTCGTTGCCGGTGGCATCCTGGAAGTGCAGCCGGGCTCGGTCACCGTGCTGGCCGACACCGCGATCCGCGGCCACGACCTGGACGAAGCCAAGGCCACCGAGGCCAAGAAGGCCGCCGAAGCCGCGATGAAAAACGCCAAGAGCGACATCGACCTGGCGCTGGCCCAGGGCGAATTCGCCACCATGGCCGCCCAACTGGCCGCCATCCAGCGCCTGCGCAAGAAGTAAGCTGCAGCGCGCAGCGAACCCCGCAAGCCCGCCGCGATCCAGGTCGTGGCGGGCTTTGTGCTTGTGGGGCTTCAAGTTCGCCGCAGCCGTCGCCCTCTCATTCGCCCACCGTCTCGCCATGCCAAGTTTTCGCATCCTGCGCTGGGCGGCCTGGGCGCCGGGCCTGGACGATCCCGCCCACTGGCTGGATTGGCTGGCCGCTCCGCGTGCCTTGCCGGCAGACGGACTGGCGCCGCTGAGCGAAGTGCCGGCCATGGCCCGGCGCCGCATCGACCCGCTGGGCCGCGCCGCGTTGCAGGTCGCCTTCCAGGCCCAGGGCGCCGACGCCGGCGGCCCGGTGGTGTTCGCCTCGCGCTGGGGCGAGATCGCGCGCTCGGTGGCGATGCTGCAGCAACTCGCGACCGACGAGCCGCTGTCGCCGACCGCCTTCAGCCTGTCGGTGCACAACGCGCAAAGCGCGCAGTACTCGATTGCCCGCGGCGACAGGTCCAATTTCCTCGCCGTGGCGGCCGGGGCGCACGGCGCCGAAGCCGGTTTTGTCGAAGCCCTGGGTCTGCTGGCCGACGGTGCGGAGCAGGTCACCGTCGTCTGCTCCGATGGTCCGCTGCCAGTGCCATATGCCGATCTGGCCGAGCCGCCAGGCTTGGCGCCGCTGCGCGCCTGGGCGTGCTTGATCCAGCCCGGCAGCGAGCTTTCGCTGCAGACCACCGCGCCAGGTCCGACCGAGGGCAACGCGGCCTTGGGCGACCTGGCCGTGCTGCGCTTCCTGGTCGGCACCGACACGCAGCTGCAGCGTGGCCGTTGGCGTTGGCTGCGCGCATCGGCGGCCCCATGATGGACCGCCTGCGCCGCATGCGCGGCCTGCTGGCGACCGCGTTGGCTTTTGGCAGCTTTGGCGCCGGCGGCGTGTTGCTGTGGCTGGTCATTTTTCCGTTGCTGACCTTGGTCGTGCGCAACCCGGTGCGCCGCGCGAGGCTCGCGCGCTCAGCAGTGCACCACCTGTTCCGCGCCTTCATCGGCTGGATGCGGCTGCTGCGCCTGATCACCTACGAGGTGCGCGGGCTGGCGCGGCTGCAGCGCCGCGGCCTGCTGGTGCTGGCCAATCACCCCACGCTGATCGACGTGGTCTTCCTGATCTCGCTGATCGACAACGCCGACTGCGTGGTGAAGTCCACACTCGCCCAAAATCCGTTCACGTGCGGTGCGGTGCGCGCAACGGGCTACATCTGCAACAATTCAGGGTCGGAATTGCTGCAAGACTGCATAGACAGTGTCAAGAACGATGGCAACCTGATCATCTTTCCCGAAGGCACGCGAACGCGCCCGGGCCAGCCCATGAAGATGCAGCGCGGCGCGGCGCAGATTGCGCTGCGTGGCGGCATCGACATCACGCCGGTGTCCATCCAGTGCAAGCCCTTGGGGCTGACCAAGGGGGCGCCGTGGTGGCGGGCCGCACCGGTGCCGCTGCACTTTGTGCTGACGGTGGATGAAGACATCCCGGTCGCGCCATTCCTGGCAGCGACAGGGCAGGAGACAGCGTTGGCCGCGCGGCACCTGACAGACCATTTGATCGGCCATTTCTCGAGGGTAAGAGGGAGTGATGGAAGCGCTGGAACGTGAAATCAAGGAGCTGCTGATCTCGGCGCTCAACCTCGAGGACCTGCGTCCCGAGGACATCGACGCCGAACAGGCCTTGTTCGTCGAAGGCCTGGGGCTGGACTCGATCGATGCGCTCGAACTCGGCCTGGCGCTGCAGAAGCGCTACGGCGTCAGCATGGCGGCCGACTCGGCCGAGACCCGCCGTCACTTCGCCAGCGTTCGGGCACTGGCGCAGTTTGTCGGCGCCGCCCGCATGCCCGCCTGATCGCCCCGACAGATGACTCAGCGGCAAGCCAGTGCCGCCCGCCAGCCCACGAGTTCCAGCATGACCAACCAAGACATTTTCGAGCGCCTGCGCGACATCCTGGTCGAAACCTTCGACATCGCGCCCGACCGGGTCGTGGCCACCGCCCGCCTGCACGAAGACCTGGACATCGACAGCATCGATGCGGTCGACCTGATCGTCCGGCTCAAGCCGCTGGTCGGCAAGCGTCTGCAGCCGGAGGCCTTCAAGGCCGTGCGCACGCTGCAGGATGTGATCGACGCGCTGCAGGGCCTGATCAAAGCCCCTGACGCCGCCGAAACCAGCGCCTGAGTCCGGCCATGCGCTGGGGCCTGGTGGTCGTGCTGACCGCCGCCTACCCGCTGCTGGTCTACCTGGGTCTGGGGCGTTTCGAGCCGCGCTGGCTGGCCTTGCTGCTGGCCGCGCTGGCGGTGGTGCGCGCGCTCGCCAGCCCGCGGCGCGATCCCTTCTGGTGGTGGGCCGCCGCGGCAGCGCTGCTGCTCGCCGCCGCCACCGCCTTGATCAACCAGGCCATGCCGCTGAAGGTCTATCCGGTGGTGGTGAACCTCGGCCTGCTGCTGCTGTTCGGCGCCAGCCTGCGGCACCCGCCCACCGTCGTCGAGCGCATTGCCCGCCTGACCGAGCCGGACCTGGACGCCGCCGGCGTGCGCTACACCCGCCGCGTCACGCAGGTCTGGTGCGGCTTCTTCGTGCTCAACGGCAGCCTGGCGCTGCTCACCGCCTGTTGGGGCGACGACAAGCTCTGGGCGCTCTACAACGGCTTCATCGCCTACCTCCTGATGGGCAGCCTGATGGGCGGCGAATGGCTGGTGCGCCGCAAGGTGCGTGCGGCACAGAGAGCCACGCCATGAGCGACTGGACCGAGCTCTGCCGCCTGATGTGCGCGGACGGTGCCGACCGGCCGGTCGCGCGCAATGCCGCCGGCGAGGTCGTCATGCTGGGCAGCCTGCGCCTTGCCGCCGGCGCGTGGCAGGCCACCTTCGCGGCACAGCCCGGCCAGGCCGTGGCTCTGCACTTCGAGGACACGCTGGACTTCAGCGCCGCGCTGTTCGGCGCCTGGCACGCCGGCAAGATCGTCTACCTGCCCGGTGAGCTCACGGCCGCGACGCTGCAGGCGCTCGGCACCCAGGTCGCCGGCCTGGCCAGCGACGCGGCGGAAGACTTCGCGCTGCCACGGCTGCGCCCGTCGCCCGTGGCCGAACCGCTGCCAGTCTTGCCGCTGAACCCGCAGGCCGAGCAGCTCGTGCTGTTCACCTCCGGCAGCACCGGCGAACCGCAGGCCATCACCAAGCGGCTGGACCAGCTGTTCGTCGAAGTTGCCGCGCAGCAGCAGGCTTTTGGGGCGCGCGCCGGCCAGGCCGAAGTGCTGGGCACCGTTTCGCACCAGCACATCTACGGCCTGCTGTTCCGCGTGCTGTGGCCACTGGCCAGCGGCCGGCTGCTGCATGCGCGGCGCCTGGCCTACATTGAAGACCTGCCGGTCGCCTTGCGTGCGCTGCCCAACACCGCGCTGCTGATCGGCAGCCCCGCGCATCTGAAGCGCCTGCCGCCGGCCTTGCCGGACGACAGCTTCACCGCGCGCGTGGCGCTGGTGTTCTCGTCCGGCGGACCGCTGCCAGACGACGCGCTGCCGGACTGCCGGCGCCTGTTCGGCCAGGCGCCAATCGAGGTCTACGGTAGCAGCGAAACCGGCGGCATCGCGTGGCGCCAGCGTTCGGGCGAGGTGCATTCGCCGGCCTGGCGCGCCCTGCCAGGCGTGGCCTGGCGGGTCGACGGTGAACGGCTGCAGGTTTCGTCGGCGCACTTGGCCGAAGCCGGCTGGCAGGACAGCGAAGACCGGGTGCGCGCCAGCGAAGAGGGTTTCGAGCTGCTGGGCCGGCTGGACCGGGTGCTGAAGATCGAAGGCAAGCGTGTCTCGCTGCAGGCCATCGAGCAGGCGCTGCTGGCCACCGAATGGCTCGCCGAGCTGCGCGTGCTGGTGCTGCCCGGCCTGCGCGAACAGCTGGCCGTGGTCGGCGTGCCGACCGAGGCCGGCTGGGCGCTGCACGCCCAGCAAGGCCGCGCCGCACTGGCCGAAGCGCTGCGCTGCCAGCTGCAGCCGCTGCTGGAAACCATGACGCTGCCGCGCCGCTGGCGCTTCGTCTCGCACCTGCCGGCCAACGCGCAGGGCAAGACCACCGCGCAGGCACTGCAGTCCTTGTTCGACCCGCGTCGCCCGGCGATGCAGGTGCTCAGCCAGAGCGCGACCGAGGCCACGCTGCGCATCTGGCCAGACGCCACGCTGCCGCAGTTCGACGGCCACTTCAGCGGCCACCCGGTGCTGCCCGGCGTGGCCCAGGTCGAGTGGGCCTTGCTGTTTGCGCAGGAACTGTTTGGCCTGCCCGGCACGTTCCGTGCGCTGGAAGCGCTGAAGTTCCAGCAGGTCATCCGCCCCGGCCAGGCGCTGCAGATGCAGCTGACGATGCAGGCCGCGCAAGGCAAGCTGGTCTTCAAGCTCGAATCCGACTCAGGCCCGCATGCCAGCGGTCGCGTGCTGTTCGAGCTGCCCGCCGCCGAGGCCACGGCATGACGCTGGGTGCAGTGATCCCGGTCTACAACCATGGCGAGGCCATTGGCGCCGTCGTCGCCGCCGTGCGCGCCCACGGCCTGCCGGTGCTGCTGGTGGACGATGGCAGCGAGCCCGGCTGCGCGGCGGTGCTGCAAACCTTGGCGGCCGATCCTGTCGGTCGCGTGCAGTTGCTGCGGCTGGCGCAGAACCAGGGCAAGGGTGGCGCGATGGTGGCGGGCTTCCGCCGTGCCGGCGAACTCGGCTGGACCCATGTGCTGCAGATCGATGCCGACGGCCAGCACGATGCGGCCGACATCCCGCGCTTCGCCGCACTGTCTGCCGCCAACCCGGCGCACATGATCTGCGGCTGCCCGGTCTACGACGACAGCGTGCCCAAGGCACGGCTGTATGGTCGCTATGCCACGCACGTCTGGGTCTGGATCAACACGCTGTCGCTGGCCATCCAGGACTCGATGTGCGGCTTTCGCATCTACCCGCTGGCGCCCACGCTGGCGCTGGTCAACGAGGTGCACATCGGCCGGCGCATGGACTTCGACACCGACATCGCCGTGCGCCTGTTCTGGCGCGGCATGCCGTTCATCAACCAGCCGACGGCGGTGCACTACCCGACCGACGGCGTCTCACACTTCCGCGCGCTGCGCGACAACGTCCGCATCAGCGCGATGCACACGCGCCTGTTCTTCGGCATGCTGCCGCGTGCGCCATTGCTGCTTTGGCGGCGTTGGACGAATTCGGCATGACCGCTGCTGCGAAGCCCACGGCGCGCCATTGGGCGCAGATGGGTGAGACGACATTTGTCGCGGGCATCTGGTTGCTGTACGGCCTGCACCGCATCGCAGGCCGGCGAGGCTTCCGGCTGCTGATGTGGCCGGTCGTGCTGGTGCATTGGCTGACGCGCCCGACGCTGCGCGAGGCAAGCCTGGACTACCTGCGCCGGCAGCAAACCACGAACCGGCTGTGGCCGCACGAGCCCGGCTGGCGCCAGGGCCTGCAGCACGTTGCCTTGTTCGCCGAGACCATGCTGGACAAGCTGCTGGCGATGGCCGGCCGCTACCCGGCCGGCAAGGTGCGCCTGGACGGTGCCGAGGCGGTCGCGCAGCAGGCACTTTCCGGCGGCGGCGGCGTGCTGGTCACGGCCCACATCGGCTGCCTGGAGCTGTGCCGCGCAATGGCCCAGCGCCAGCCGGCTTTCAAGCTCAACGTGCTGGTTCACACGCGGCACGCGCAGGCCTTCAACCGCATCCTGCAGCGCCTGCAGCCGGACGCGGCGCCGAACCTGATCGAGGTCAGCGAGATCACGGTTGCCACCGCCATGCTGCTGGCCGGCAAGCTCGCAGCAGGCGAGTTTGTCGCCATCGCCGGTGACCGTGTGCCGCTGCATGGCGGCCGCACCGTGACGGTCGACTTTCTCGGCAGCCCGGCCCCGCTGCCCATCGGCCCCTACGTGCTGGCCAGCCTGCTCAAATGCCCGCTGTATTTCCTGGGTTGCCTGCATGAAGGCGACGGCTACGCGATGCATTTCGAGCGGCTGGCCGAGCAGGTGCTGCTGCCGCGCAAGCAACGCGAGCAGGCGCTGGCCGAACACGCGGAGCGCTACGCAGAATGCCTGGCGCGCCTGTTGCAGCGCTCGCCCTACGACTGGTTCAACTTCTACCGCTTCTGGGAACCCGCCCATGCTTGAGACCTCCCCCGTCGTGTTTGACGGTCGCCGCCTGTGCATCGAGGACGTGGTGGCGCTCGCGCGTGGTCAGCGCACCGCGAAGCTGAGCACCGAACCGGCCTTCACCGCCCGCATCCAGGCCGGCGCCGACTTCGTCGCCAAGCTGCTGGCCGAAGACGGCGTGATCTATGGCGTGACCACCGGCTATGGCGACTCCTGCACCGTCGTCATCCCGCCCGCACTGGTGGCCGAGCTGCCGCGCCACCTGTACACCTACCACGGCTGCGGCGCCGGCGCGATGCTGGGCCCGCAGGAGACGCGCGCGGTGCTGGCCACGCGGCTGAACTCGCTGGCGCAAGGCGTGTCCGGCGTCAGCCTGGACCTGCTGCGACAGATCGAAACCCTGCTGCGCGAAGACCTGCTGCCACTGATCCCGTCCGAAGGCTCGGTCGGCGCCAGCGGCGACCTGACGCCGCTGTCCTACCTCGCCGCCGTGCTCTGCGGCGAGCGCGAGGTGATGTGGCGCGGCGAGCGCTGCAGTGCCGCTTCCGCGCTGCAGGCGCTGGGCGTGGCGCCGCTGACGCTGCGGCCCAAGGAAGGCCTGGCCATCATGAACGGCACCGCGGTGATGACCGCGCTGGCCTGCCTGGCCTGGCAGCGCGCCGACTACCTGGGCCGCATGGCGACAAGGCTCACCGCGATGAACGTGCTGGCCAGTGCCGGCAATGCGCACCACTTCGACGAAGCGCTGTTCGCCGTCAAGCCGCATGCCGGGCAGCAGCGCGTCGCCGCGCGCATCCGCGAAGACCTGGCCAGCGATCGACCCAGTCGCAACGAGCAGCGCCTGCAGGACCGCTACTCGCTGCGCTGCGCGCCACACGTCATCGGCGTGCTGGAAGACGCGCTGCCCTTCCTGCGCCAGCTGATCGAGAACGAGCTCAACAGCGCCAACGACAACCCCATCATCGACGCCGAAGAAGGCCGCGTGCTGCACGGCGGCCATTTCTACGGCGGCCACATCGCGTTTGCGATGGACGCGCTGAAGACCGCCGTCGCCAACGTCGCCGACCTGCTGGACCGCCAACTCGCGCTGCTGGTCGACACCCGCTTCAACCATGGCCTGCCGTCCAACCTCTCCGGTGCCAGCGGCGAGCGTGCGGCCATCAACCACGGCCTGAAGGCGCTGCAGATCAGCGTCTCGGCCTGGACGGCTGAAGCGCTGAAGCTGACCATGCCGGCCTCGGTCTTCTCGCGCTCCACCGAGTGCCACAACCAGGACAAGGTCAGCATGGGCACGATTGCCGCGCGCGACTGCCTGCGCGTGCTCGAACTCTCCGAGCAGGTGCTGGCCGCGATGTTGATCGCTGCGCGCCAAGGTGTTGCCCTGCGCGACCGTCAGCAACCACTTTCGCTCAGCCCCGCGCTGGCCGCGATGCAGGCCGACCTGGCAGCGCGCATCCCGCTGATCGAGGAAGACCGCGCGCTGGACGGGGAACTGCAGCGCCTGATCGTCGGCCTGCGCGAAGAAGCCTGGAGCCTGTATGACTGACAAGCCGAGCTTCGTCCACGAGATCGAGCTGACGCCGGCCTTCCACGACCTGGACCCGATGAACGTCGTCTGGCATGGCCACTACGTCAAGTACCTGGAAATCGCCCGCTGCGCGCTGCTGGCCCGCTTCGACTACGACTACCCGCAGATGCGCGATTCCGGCTTCGCCTGGCCCATCGTCGACATGCGGCTGAAGTACGTCGCCTCGGCCACCTTCGGCCAGCCGCTGCGCATCCGCGCCGAGATCACCGAATGGGAAAACCGGCTGCGGCTGGACTACCTGATCAAGGACGGCAGCACCGGCCGCGTGCTGACGCGCGCCCACACCATCCAGGTGGCCGTGGACGTCACTACCGGCCTGATGGCCTATGTGTGCCCGCCGGTGCTGTGGCAGCGCCTGGGCGTGCAGCCGACATGAAGCGCCGTGACCTGCTGGCCGCCGCAGTGGCCTTCTCCACCTGGCCTGCCTGGGCGGAAGACAGCGCTGCGCTGGTGCGCGAGCTGCAGTCGCGCCTCACGCAGCCGGCCTGGCTGCATGGCGAGTTCGAACAGGGCAAACAGGTGCCTGGTTTCAAAAAGCCGCTGGTCTCGCGTGGCGACTTTGTCGTCGCGCGCGGCAAGGGCGTGGTCTGGCGCACCAAGCAACCGTTTGCCAGCGAGCTGCGCCTCACGCGCGACCAGGTGCGCGCCAGCCAGAACGGCGTCACTTCCTTCCAGCTGGACGCTTCGCGTGAGCCGGCGCTGCGCACCATCAACACTTTGATGTTCGCGCTGCTCAATGGCGACATGGCCAGCCTGGCCGAATTGTTCACCTTGCAGGCCCAGCTGCAGCCCAGGACCTGGCAGCTCGCGCTCACGCCGCGCCAGCCAGCGCTGCAGCAGTTCCTGCAGCGCGTCGAGCTGGAGGGCGATGCCTTCGTGCGTCGCCTCGTCATCCTGGAGACCAGCGGCGACCGCAGCACCATCGCCTTCAGCAACCTGCGTGCAGACGCCGCGCCAGGCGCTGGCGATGCAGGGCTGTTTGAGTGACAAACACGCCTCGCGGCCTGCGCTGGCTGGCCTTCATCTGGCTGGCCTGGGCGCTGCTGTGCCTGGGTCACAACGCCTGGCTGTGGACGCGCAGCGGCACGCTGCTGGACACCGACGTGCTGGCCATGCTGCCGCAGGACGAACGCGACCCGCTGGCCGCCGGCGCCACGCGCCTGATGGCCAGCGCCGCCGAGCGCCGCGTCATCGTGCTGGTGGGCGGTGGCGACTGGCCCGCAGCCCGGCGTGCGGGCGACGCCTTTGCCGCCAGCCTGGCCGGCCAGACGGTCGCCACGCTGCGCTACCGCGTCGACGACCAGGCCCAGCAGACCTGGCTGGACTTCTACGCGCCACACCGCGCCGCGCTGCTGAGCGCCGCCACGCGCGAACAGCTCACCCAACAAACCACGCCGCAGCTGGCCGACCAGGCGCTGGCCTGGCTGTACCAACCGGTGGCCGGCCCGCGTGTGGGCCGCTGGGCAGACGACCCGCTGAACCTGCTCGGCCAGTGGCTGGCCGAGCGCTCGCAGCTCAGCCGCGTGCGGGTGCTGGATGGCCGGCTGGCGCTGCAGGACAGCACCCAGGCTTATGCGGTGCTGATGCTGGAACTGCAGGCCTCGGCCTTCGACATTGCCGGCCCGCAGGCGCTGCAGCCGCTGCTGGCGAAAGGCCGCGCCGCCGCGCTGCAGGCCTCGCCCCAGGCGCAGGTCATCCAGGGCGGCGTGCCGCTGTTTGCGGCCGCCGCGGCCGCGCAGGCGCAACACGAGATGCACACGATTGGCATCGGTTCGCTGGTGGGCATCGTGCTGCTGACGCTGCTGGTCTTCCGCTCGCTGCGGCCGCGGCTGCTGGTCACGCTGTCGATGGCGGTCGGCCTGCTCACCGCCATCACCGTCAGCGCACTGGTCTTCCAGCGCCTGCACCTGATCACGCTGGTGTTTGGCGCCAGCCTGCTGGGCGTGGCCGAGAACTACGGCAGCAACTACTTCAGCGCCCGCCTGGGCCTGGCACCCGAGCAGCGCTGGCAGATGCTGCGTGAGCAGGCGCCGGTGATGGGCCTGGCGATGCTCACCACCGTGATCGGCTACGCGCTGCTGGCCCTCACGCCCTTCCCCGGTCTGCAGCAGATCGCGGTGTTTTCGGCCGTTGGCCTGCTGGCTGCGTTCGTCACCGTGCTGCTCTGGTTCCCGCTGCTGGACGGCGGGCAGATGCAGCCCACGCGTTTCGCGCGGTGGCTGGGCGGCTGGCGCGCGCGCTGGCCGCAATGGGGCAGGCAGCCGGTGACCGCGCTGGGTGTGGCAGCGGTCGTGATCGTGACCGCCGCCGGCGCCTGGCGCTTCCAGGCCAACGACGACATCCGCCAGTTGCAGAACGCACCGGCCGCGCTGGTGCAGGACCAGCGCGAACTCGGCCGGCTGATGGACCTGCCCGGCGTCGCGCAGTTCTTCATCGTGCAAGGCCAGGACGAACAGCAACTGCTGGCCCGCGAAGAAGCGCTGACCAACCGGTTGCGCGCGTTGCAGGGCGCGGGCCAGCTGCGCGGCTGGCAGGCCGTGTCCGACTGGGTGCCTTCGGCCGCGCGCCAGGCGCAGGACTTGGCGCTGTTGCACCAGCGCTTCGACGGCGAAGCCGGGCTCACGGCTCTGCTGGCACAGCGCCTGGAACAGCCGGTCGACAGCCCGCTGCCGGCCCAGGCACCGCCGGCGCTGACGCTGCAGGCCTGGCTGGCCTCGCCCGTCTCAGAGCCGCTGCGCCACCAGTCCCTCGGCCATCTGGGCGACGGCCCGGCCAGCGCCGTGCTGCTGCGCGGCGCCGAGTCTGCCGAAGCCCGCACACGCCTCGCCGCTTTGGCCACCGAATTGCCCGGCGTGCGCTGGGTCGACAAGGTGGCCGATGTCTCGTCGCTGCTGGGCCGCTACCGGGTGCGCATGAGCGGCGTGATCCTGCTGGCCTACGCGCTGGTCTGGGCCGCACTCGCCTGGCGTTTTGGCCGCGCGGCCTGGCGGGCGCTGCTGCCCACCGCGCTGGCCAGCGTGTTGACGGTGGCGCTGCTGGCGCTGGCCGGCCAGCCGCTGCAGTTGTTCCATGTGCTGCCGCTGTTGATCCTGCTCGGCCTGGGCGTGGACTACGGCATCTTCCTGCTGGAGCGGCCGGCGCCCGAGGCGACACGGCCGTTTCTCTCCGTGACGCTGGCCGCCGCCTGCACGCTGCTGTCCTTCGGGCTGCTGGCGCTGTCCGGCACGCCAGCGCTGCGGGCCTTCGGGCTGACACTGCTGATCGGCGTGACACTGGCCTGGGCCCTCACGCCTGTCTTCTTGCCCCGCTCCCCTTCTTCATCGAACTGACCCTCCTTCATGCTGGACAAGAAGTTTTCCCCCGAGCCGCAGCACGCGTTTGCAGCCCGTTTCGAGGCCCAGAAGATCGCCTTTGGCCCGGTCGTTTTCCACTGCGTGCGCTACGCCTGGAAGCGCGGCCTGCTGCAGGCGCTGGCCAAGGCGGGAGACCGCGGGCTGACGCAGGCGCAGCTGCTGGCCAACGGCGAGTGGAGCGACTACGCGCTGAAAGTGGTGCTGGAGTCCTGCCTGTCGGCCGGCGTGCTGCTGCGCGCCGACGGGCGTTGGGTGCTGGACAAGACCGGCTACTGCATCCTCAGCGACCGCATGACCCAGGTCAATTTCGACTTCGTGCACGACGTCTGCTATCAGGGCCTGTTCGAGCTGGAACGCTCGCTGGATGCGCAGCAGCCGATGGGCCTGGCCCACCTGGGCGACTGGCCCACGCTGTACCAGGGCATGGCCGAGCTGCCAGAGCCAGCCAAGAGCAGCTGGTTCGCGTTCGATCACCTTTATTCAGATACCTCTTTTCCCGACGTGCTGCCCGATGTGTTTGCCACCGGCCCGCGCCGGGTGATGGACGTGGGCGCCAACACCGGCAAGTTCAGCTTGGCCGCGCTGGGCTACCAGCCCGAGGTGGCGCTGCACCTGGTGGACCTGCCGCAGCAACTGGCGGTGGCCGCGCAAAACCTGGCGGACGCCGGCCTGTCCGCGCGCGCCAGCCTGCACCCGGTGGACCTGCTGGACACGGCATGTGCCTTGCCGGGCGAGATGGACCTGGTGTGGATGAGCCAGTTCCTCAGCTGCTTCAGTGAGGACCACATCGCCGGCATCTTCGAGCGCGTGGCTGCCGCGCTGGCGCCGCAGGGCCAGGTGCTGGTGATGGACACCTTCTGGGATCGCCAGCGCTACGACATTGCCGCCTATTGCCTGATCAACACCTCGCCCTATTTCACCGCCATGGCTAGCGGCAACAGCAAGGTCTATGAGAGCGCAGACTATGTGCGCCTGGCCGAGCGCGCCGGCCTGAAGCTGCTGACCACGCGCGACGGCATTGGCTACTGCCACAGCCTGCTGAGGTTTGCCCGCGCATGATCGTCCATTCCCGTCGCCTTTGGCTGGCCAGCGTCGTGTTGGGCCTGTGCGCCTGCGCCGCCGCGCCGGTGGCCGGGCGGCACGAGCTGCCGATGCTGCGGCTGTCACCCGCGCTGCTCACCGAGTCCGCCAGCCTGCAGCAGCGCCTGAGCGTCACGCGGCTGGACGACGGCCGTGTCGCCGCCCAGTCGATTGACGTGCAGTTGCAACTCGAACCCGGCGGCCTGCTGCTGGCCGCTTTTGTACTGGGCCAGCGCGTGCTGCTGCTGCAATGGGACGGGCAGGATCTGCAGGAACAGCGCCACGCGATGCTGCCGGCCAGCGTGGACGCGGCCCACCTGTTGCGCGACATGAGCCTGGTCTACTGGCCGGCCGCCAGCGTGCAGCAGGCGCTGCCACAGGGCTGGTCCTTCAGCGAAACCGAGGCCGGCCGCGAACTGCGTTACGACGGGCAGCTGGCCGTCAGCGTCCGCATCGACGGCCCGTTGCTGGGCCGCAGCCAGGTGCAGCTGCGCAACCTGCAGGAGCACTACGCGTTGCAGATCGAGTCTGCGCCGCAGGAGGGCGCACCTTGAGTGGCGCGGTCTACCTGCATGCTTTGGGCTTGACCTGCGCGCTGGGCGAAGGCCAGGCGGCGGTGCGCGCCGGGCTGTTTGCCGACGCACCGGGCGGCGTGGCCGAGAACACCGCGATCTGGCCCGGCCGCAGCCTGCACCTGGGGGCCGTCACGTCACCGTTGCCCAGCGTCGACCACCTCCCGCTGCGCCACCGCAGCCGCAACAACGCGCTGCTGCTCAGCGCGCTGGCGCAGATCCGCGCCGAGGTGGATGCGGCCATCGCGCGGCACGGCGCCGCACGGGTCGCGGTGGTGCTGGGCACCAGCACCTCGGGCGTGGGCGAGAGCGAGCTGGCCTTCGAGTGGCGGGCGCGTGAAGGCGGTTTCCCGCCCAGCTTCGACCTGGGGCAGCAGGAAATCGGCTCCCCCGCGCTGATGCTGGGCGAGCTGCTGGCACTGGGCGGGCCGTGCCACGTGGTGTCCACCGCCTGCTCGTCCAGTGCCAAGGCCATGGCCAGTGCCGCGCGGCTGCTGCGTGCCGGCATGTGCGACGCGGTGATCACCGGCGGTGCCGATTCGCTGTGTCGCTTCACGGTGGCCGGCTTTGCCGCGCTGGAGTCGGTGGACCCACAGCGCTGCAACCCGATGAGCGTGCACCGGCACGGCATCAACATCGGCGAAGCCGCGGCGCTGTTCCTGATGACTCGCGAACCGGGGCCGGTGCGGCTCTCGGGCTGGGGTGAAAGCTCCGACGCGCACCACATTTCGGCCCCCGAGCCCAGCGGCGCCGGCGCGCTGGCCGCGATGCAGCAGGCGCTGGCCCGGGCGGGCCTGCAGCCGCAGGACATCGATTACCTGAACCTGCACGGCACCGCCACGCCGCAAAATGACGCGATGGAAAGCCGCGCCGTGATGCAGCTGCTGGGCGAGAGCGTAGCCTGCAGCTCGACCAAACCGCTGTCCGGCCACACGCTGGGGGCTGCGGGCGCGCTGGAGGCGGCGTTTGCCTGGCTGTGCCTGGTGGGCAACCCGCAAGGCCGGCTGCCGCCGCACTGGTGGGACGGCGCCGCCGACCCGCAGCTGCCGCCACTGAACCTGGCGCACCCCGGCCAATCGCTGGGCCGCCCGCTGCGCCACGTGCTGAGCAATTCCTTTGCCTTTGGCGGCAGCAATGCCGCGCTGGTGCTGAGTGCGGAAGAGGCGCCTCATGGCTGACACCGAGGACTGGCAGATCCAGGAACTGGTGCCGCACGCGGGCCGCATGTGCCTGCTGGATCGGCTGGTGTCGGTCGAGGGCGAGACCTTGATTGCCGAAGTCGAATTGCGCGAGGACCATCTGTTCCTCGACAGCCTGGGCCCGGGCACTGGCGTGGGCGCGTGGGTGGGCATCGAGTACATGGCGCAGGCGGTCGCGGCCTGGGCTGGTGCGCAGGCGCGGGCTGCGGGCGAAGCACCGAAAATCGGCTTCCTGCTCGGCAGCCGGCGCTACCGCTGCGAGCTGCCGCGTTTTGAACGCGGGCAGGTGCTGCAGGTGGTGGCAAGGCGCGAGTACCAGGCCGACAACGGCCTGGGCCAGTTCGCTTGCGAGATCCGGTTGGCAGACCGGGTGGTCGCGAGCGCGCAGGTCACCGTCTTCGGTCCCGATGATCCCGAAAAATTCATCAGAGGCGAGACAACATGACGATGACATCGACGGCGAAGACCGTGCTGGTCACCGGCTCCAGCCGCGGCATCGGCCGAGCGATCGCGCTGCGGCTGGCGCAGGACGGGTATGACTTGGTGCTGCATTGCCGCAGCCAGCTCGAGGAAGCTCGGAAGGTGGCACAGCAGATTGCTACGCTGGGTCGCCAGGCCCGGGTGCTGCAGTTCAACGTGGCCGAGCGCGAGCGCGTGGCCGAGATCCTGCTGGCCGACGTGGAAGCGCACGGCTGCTACTACGGCGTGGTCTGCAATGCCGGCATCGCGCGCGACGGCGCCTTCCCTGCGCTGAGTGGCGAAGACTGGGACCAGGTCATCCACACCAACCTGGACAGCTTCTACAACGTGCTGCAGCCGCTGACGCTGCCGCTCGTGCGCCGCCGCCAGCCCGGCCGTATCGTCACGCTGGCTTCTGTCTCGGGGCTGATGGGCAACCGCGGCCAGGTCAACTACAGCGCGGCCAAGGCCGGTATCATCGGCGCGAGCAAGGCGCTGGCGGTCGAGCTGGCGAGCCGCGGCATCACGGTCAACTGCGTGGCGCCGGGCCTGATCGCCACCGAGATGGTGGACGAGCGGGTGCTGGAAGAAGCGATGAAGATGATTCCTGCCAAGCGCGTCGGAAAACCCGAAGAGGTGGCGGCGTTGGTGGCCTTCCTGATGAGTCCGGACGCCGCCTACATCACGCGGCAGGTGATTTCGGTGAACGGGGGGATGGTGGGATGAGCAGGCGCGTTGTCGTCACAGGCAGGGGCGCGATCAGCCCGCTGGGTACCGACTGGATCACGGTCGAGGCCAAGCTGAAGGCCGGCCACAACGCCGTTCAACGCATGGCCGAATGGGCTGGCTACGAAGGCCTGAACACGCAGATCGGCGCACCGGCCGTGGCCTTCGAGCTGCCGCCCGAGCGCTACCACCGCAAGAGCATGCGCAGCATGGGCCGTGTCGCGCTGATGGCCACGCGCGCCAGCGAAATGGCGCTGGCCGACGCCGGCCTGCTGGGCGACGATTGGTTGAAGAGCGGCGAGATCGGCATCTCCTATGGCTCGTCTTCCGGCACGCCCAAGGCGATTGGCGACTTCGGCCGCATGATGCTGGAGAAGAACACCGAGGGCATCAACGCGACAACCTACATCAAGATGATGTCGCACAGCGCCGCGGTCAACATCGGCGTGTTCTTCGGCCTCACCGGCCGCATCGTTCCCACCAGCAGCGCCTGCACCTCGGGCAGCCAGGGCATCGGCTATGCCTACGAGATGATCCGCCATGGCCAGCAGGTGGCGATGCTGGCCGGCGGCGCCGAGGAGCTGGACGCCACTCAGGCGGCAGTCTTCGACACCTTGTTCGCCACCAGCGTGAAGCACAACGACACGCCCGAGCTGAGCCCTCGGCCCTTCGACGCCAACCGCGACGGCCTGGTGCTGGGCGAAGGCGCCTGCACGCTGGTGCTGGAAGAGCTGGAACACGCGCGGGCCCGCGGCGCCACCATCCACGCCGAAGTCGTCGGCTTCGGCACCAACAGCGACGGCAGCCACGTCACGCAGCCGAATGCGCCGACCATGGCGCAGGCCATCCGCCTGGCGCTCAAAAGCGCTGGCCTGGACCCGGCCGCGATTCCCTACGTCAACGCACACGGCACCGCGACCGACCATGGCGACGTGGCCGAGTCGCAGGCCACGCACCAGGTTTTCGGACCCAAGGTCGCCATCTCTTCGCTGAAGAGCTACATGGGCCACACGCTGGGCGCCTGCGGTGCGCTCGAAGCCTGGATGAGCATCGAGATGATGCGCAGCGGCTGGTTCGCCTCTACGCTCAACCTCACGCAGGTGGACCCGCGCTGCGCCGAACTGGACTACGTTACCGGCAACGGCCGCGCGTTGCAGACCGAGCTGGTGATGAGCAACAACTTCGCTTTCGGCGGCATCAACACCTCGCTGATCTTCAAACGATTCGACTGACCCCCAAAACCTCAAAGGAGCTGACATGAAAAAAACCAGTCGACTGGCCTTCGCCACGCTGGCCCTGCTGGCGGGCATGCCGCTGGCGCAGGCACGCGACTCCATCCTGAACATTCCGCTGGAAGAGGTGCTGGCCCTGCCCGAGGCCAAGACCAAGCTGGACGGCAGCGTCAAGTTCTACCTGAAGGGCCAGGCCACGCCGGCGGTCACGCGCCGCATGGGCTCGGATGTGTCCAACCCCAAGACCAATGGTTTTGGGAAGTCCGATGAGTTCGGCTGCAAGTGGGCCATCCTGACCGCGTTGATCAACTTCCAGGCCAGTGCCAAACGCGAAGGCGCCAATGCGGTGGTCGACATCGTCAGCTACTACAAGAAGAACGAAACCCAGAGCCCGACGACGATCGAGTGCCACGCCGGCGCCCTCATCATCGGCGCGGCGCTGAAGGGTGACTACGCCATCATCAAGGACTGAGTGCCTCGACGCACCGTCTGAGCCGCCCAGGCCACGATCGTGCTGCAAGTCCTGCGGCTGACGCGATGGGCGCAGGCGCAGCCACCCGGCTCGGCGTGGCTGACCGTTGCCGAGCAAACGCGTTGGCATGGGTTCAGCCAGGCCGCGCGCAAACAGACCTACCTGGCCGGCCGCTGGCAGTTGCGAATGGAACTGGCAGGGCTGCGCGGCGGCGAGCCGCAGGCGCAGCCGGTGGACCTCGCCGCTTCCGGCGCCACCACGCTGGCAGGCACCGGCTTGCACGCCAACCTCTCGCACGGCGGCGACTGGCTGGCGGTGGCGATTGCCGATGCGCCGATCGGCGTGGACATCGAGCAGCTCAATCCCAAACGTGACGTGCTGGGCCTGGCACAGATGGTCTGCAGCCCGGCGCAGATCGCCTTGCTGCAGGCGCAGCCTGACGCGCTGCTGCGCATGCAGCAGTTCTACCGCTGGTGGACGCTGAAGGAAGCCTGGCTGAAGCACCGTGGGCAGGGGCTGCAATTTCCGACGCTGCAGTCGCTGGCGTTTGAGGCGGCCGGGCCGGACATTGCGCCCGCTGCGAGTGGCTTGTTGACGGATCCGCCGCTGGCCGTCGCTTTGGTCAGTGCCAGTGCGCTGGGGCCACTGCCGGCCTTGCCGACAGGCACGCCCTGGCAGCATCTCAGCCCAGGATCACCACCGCATCCGGCAGCTCGTTGAGCTGGCGTTCACCTGTCAGCGGGAAGTGCTGGCGCAACAAGGCGTCGATCTCGGCCACCGCGTGGCCGAGACCTGGTTCCCATTGGCCCTGGCTAAAGGCCTCGCGCAGCTCGGCGATGACGCGGGCCCAGGTGGCAGCGTCGACCTGATGGTTCAAGCCTCGGTCGGCCACCAGCTCGATGGTGCGTTCTGCCAGCAGCAGGTAGACCAGCACGCCGTTGTTGTGCTCGGTGTCCCACACGCGCAGCTTGCCGAACATCGCGATGGCGCGTTCACGCGCACTGGCGCGGCGCCAGAGGTAGCTCAATGGCAGGCCGGCTTCGACGCAGATGCGGATCTCGCCGCTGTGTCCGGCCTCGCTGGCCGTGACCTGGGCGGCCAGCCGCTGCAGCGCGGTCGGGCTCAACAACCTGCGCGCGTCGGTCACATCCCAGCGGCGGTGTTTCAGCAGGCGCAGCAGCCGGCTGCCGCTTCGGTTGGATACTGCCATCACCAGTCTCCCGACGCGCCGCCGCCACCAAAGTCGCCACCGCCGCCGGATGAAAAGCCACCGCTGTCGCCGCCGCCACCCCCGCTCCAGCCGCCACCTCCGCCGCCCCAGATGACGGGCGGCACAAAGCCGCCACCACCCAGCCCGCCCCGGCCACGCCGCGTGCTGCCAATGCCCAGCAGCCCGACCAGCACCAGCGCACCAATGCCCGCGCCCAGCGCTATGGGCCAGCTGCCGGCCAGCAGGCCCGCCGCGGTGCCGGCGCCGCCTGCGGTGGCGAGGGACCCCAGCTTGCGGCCCAGCATCGCGCTGAGCAGCGCGCCGGCCACCGGCACGCCAAGGAAGAAGAACAAGGCCAGCGACTGCCAGCCGCCGAGCGAGTCGCCCGTCGCGTGGCCGCCTGCACTGCCGTTTTGCGCTTGCACGCCGCTGCGCGGCTGAGGCGCCGGCAGGTGCTCGCCGCGGATGCGCGCCATCAACTGGTCCACGCCAGCGTTCAGGCCGCCGGCATAGTCGTTCTTCTGGAATGCGGGCTTGATCGCGCGGTCGATGATCTGCCGCGCCGCCAGGTCCGGCACCGCGCCTTCCAGCGCCTTGGCCACCTCGATGCGCACGCGCCGGTCGCCCTTGGCCACGACGACCAGCACCCCGTCGCCTACCTCGCGCCGGCCGATCTTCCATTGGTCCGCCACACGCCAGGCATAGGCCGCGATGTCTTCCTGCTGCGTGCTGGCGACCAGCAGCAGCACGATCTGCGGCCCGGCCTCGGCTTCGAAGCGGGCCAGCTTGCCGTCCAGCGCCTGGACCTGCACAGGCGTGAGCGTGCCGGTCTGGTCGACCACGCGGCCGCTCAGCGGCGGCACGGCCAGTTCGGCCTGCGCTGGCGCAGCGGCCAGCAGGCCCAGCGCAAGGAGGCTCAGCAGCGCGCCAAGCCAGCGGGTGAACAGCCGCATGGCGGGCTTACTTCGAGGCCGGCTTGTCGAAACTGACCGAGGGCGGCGCCGAGATGGCTTTTTCGTTTTCCACCGTGAAGACCGGCTTCACGTCGTAGCCGAACATCTTGGCCGTCAGGTTGGTCGGGAAGCTGCGGGCCAGCACGTTGTAGCCCTGGACCGTCTGGATGTAGCGGTTGCGCGCCACGGTGATGCGGTTCTCGGTGCCTTCGAGCTGCACGCGCAGGTCCTGGAAGCCCTGGTTGGCCTTCAGGTCCGGGTAGCGTTCACTGACCACCATCAGCCGGCTCAAGGCGCTGGTCAGCTCGCCCTGCGCGGCCTGGAATTTCTGGAAGGCCTCGGGGTTGTTGATCAGCTCCGGCGTGGCCTGGATGGACGTGGCCTTGCTGCGCGCCTCCACCACCTTGGTCAGCGTTTCCTGCTCGAAATTGGCCTCGCCCTTGACGGTCGCCACAAGGTTGGGCACCAGGTCAGCCCGGCGCTGGTATTGGTTCAGCACCTCGGACCAGCCGGCTTTCACCGCCTCGTCCTTTTGCTGGAACTCGTTGTAGCCGCAGCCGCTCAGGCTGGCGGTCAGCGCGGCGGCGCCCAGCGTCAGGGCCAGCGTGCGGGACAGGCCGCTCCAGGTCAGGTACATGTTGATCTCCATCAGAAAACAGGTGACAGCCGCCCAGGCATGAGGCAGCGTTCCCGCTCAAGATGAGGGGTGCACGGCGGGCTTCAAGCGGCCCGGCAGGATAATCGCTTCATGTTCGCCCCGCTGCAAAACGACACCTTCCTGCGCGCCTGCCTGCGCAAGCCCACCACGCACACGCCCGTCTGGCTGATGCGGCAGGCTGGCCGCTACCTGCCGGAGTACCGCGAGACGCGGGCCAAGGCCGGCAGCTTCATGGGCCTGGCAACCAACACCGACTACGCCACCGAGGTCACGTTGCAGCCGCTGGAGCGCTACCCGCTGGACGCCGCCATCCTGTTTTCCGACATCCTCACGGTGCCCGACGCGATGGGCCTGGGCCTGTCCTTCCAGCAGGGCGAAGGGCCGCGTTTTGCCTATCCTGTGCGGGATGAAGCGGCCGTGCAGGCGCTGGCCGTGCCGGACATGGACAAGCTGCGCTACGTGTTCGACGCCGTCACCTCCATCCGCCGCGCGCTGAACGGCCGGGTGCCGCTGATCGGCTTCTCCGGCAGTCCGTGGACTTTGGCCTGCTACATGGTCGAAGGCGCCGGTTCGGACGACTACCGCCAGGTCAAGAGCATGCTCTACAGCCGGCCGGACCTGATGCACCGCATGCTGCAGGTCAATGCCGACGCGGTGGCGCTCTACCTGAACACACAGATCGAGGCTGGCGCACAGGCGGTGATGATCTTCGACAGCTGGGGCGGCGTGCTGGCGGACGGCGCCTTCCAGCGTTTTTCGCTGGACTACACCCGCCGCGTGGTCTCGCAGCTCAAGCACGAGCAGGGCGGCGAGCGGGTGCCGGTGATCGTCTTCACCAAGGGCGGCGGCCTGTGGCTGCAGCAGATCGCCGAATGCGGCGCCGATGTGGTCGGCCTGGACTGGACCGTGAACCTGGGCGAAGCCAGGCAGCGGGTCGGCGCGAGTGTCGCCCTTCAAGGCAATCTGGACCCGAACGTGCTGTTTGCACCACCCGAAGTGGTGCAGGCAGAAGCCCGTTTGGTGCTCGACAGCTTTGGCCGGCCGCAGCGCGCGGACGGTGGCTGGGACGGCCATGTGTTCAATCTGGGCCATGGCATCAGCCAGTTCACGCCGCCCGAGCGGGTGCTGGACCTGGTCCAGGCTGTGCACGAACACTCACGGGCCTTGCGCGCCAGCCCCGCCGCGGCCTGACTAGGTGCAAATACCAAGGTCTGTCCGACGGGTTTTGCAGGGTGAGTGAGCGCTCAGGGGCTTGACTTATCCCCAAAAAACTCTAAGCGAGACGGTGGCATAAGCGGCGTTCGCGAAAAGCGGAAAAAATACCGGCGAATCGTGGCAAGTGCTTGATTTGTAATAACAAATGAGCACTGCTCCGAATTGGGGCAATCTGTCGCAAAGCGCGCTGGATCAAGCAGTTAGCGCACGCCGATGAAGCTTTCCCACAAAGTTATCCACAGAAAACCTGCACAAGTGGGAAAGGCGTTTCCAATCATGGGCTTACGGCACCTTTCTCAAAACTGTCACAGAGATGACCTGCAAATGACGGAATGCCCGGGCTTGTGGACAACTGTGACGCTGGGTTCGTCATGTCCATGCCGCACATGACAGCGCCGGCCGACGGCGCCACGCAAGCGAGTGCTCACCGTGTCCGCGTGGCCGTCGAGACTCCCCAGCACGCCGGCATGGCCGATGTGCTGGACTACCTCGCCGAGGCCGAGCTGCCGCCCGGCACGCTGCTGCGTGTGCCGCTGGGCCGGCGCGAACTGCCGGGCGTGGTCTGGCCCGGCGAGCCCAGCGCAGAAGAAGCTGCCAACGCGCTGCCGGCCGGGCAACTGCGACCGGTGCGCGAGGCGCTGCTGGCGCTGGCGCCGCTGCCGCCGGCCTGGTGCCAGCTCGTCGAATTCACCGCACGCTATTACCAGCGCGCCATTGGCGAAGTCGCGCTGGCGGTGCTGCCGCCGGAATTGCGCAAGCTGGACAACACCGGCCTGGCCAAGCGCCTGAAGCGCCTGCACAAGCAGATGGGCCTGCCGGACCCGGACGCCAAGCCGAAGAAGCGCCGAAAGGCCGACCTGCAGCCCGAGCCGGAAGCCGTGCCCGAAGTGCCCGCTTCGCCGCCGCCCGTCCGCCCGGCCTTGACGATCGAACAAGCCGAGGTGCTGGCCCGGCTGTCGCCGCAGTTCGAGGCCGAGGCGCCGGCCTGCCACTTGCTGTTTGGCGTCACTGGCAGCGGCAAGACCGAGGTCTACCTGCGCGCAGCCGAGCAGGCGCTGGCCGCCGGCCGGCAGGCGCTGGTGCTGGTGCCCGAGATCAACCTGACGCCGCAGCTCGAAACCCGTTTCGCCGAGCGTTTTCCCGGCCGCCGGCTGGTTTCGCTGCACAGCGGGCTGACACCGGCCCAGCGCCTGCAGAACTGGCTCTCGGCGCACGAAGGCCATGCCGAACTGGTGCTGGGCACGCGGCTGGCCATCTTCTGCCCGCTGCCGCGGCTGGGGCTGATCGTCGTCGACGAGGAACACGACCCCAGCTACAAGCAGCAGGATGGCGCGCGTTATTCAGCGCGCGACCTGGCCGTCTACCGCGGCAAGCTGGAGCGCGCGCCGGTGCTGCTGGGCTCGGCCACGCCTTCGCTCGAAACCTGGCAGCACGCCCGCAGCGGCCGCTACCAGCTGCTGACGATGGCGCAGCGCGTGGGCCAGGGCGCACTGCCGGCCGTGCGTGTGGTCGACATGGCCAAGCAGCCCTCACCCGGCCAGGGCCAGGAGGCGCCGGCCCTGTGCCCGCCGGTGCTGGCGGCGGTACGCGACCGCATTGAGCGTGGCGAACAAAGCCTGCTGTTCCTGAACCGCCGCGGCTTTGCGCCGGTGCTGAACTGCGGCGCCTGCGGTTGGAAAAGCGGCTGCCCGCACTGCAGCGCCTGGCGCGTCTTCCACAAGCTGGACCGCACGCTGCGCTGCCACCACTGCGGCTTTGCCGAACGTGTGCCCAAGGCCTGCCCGGACTGCGGCAACCTTGACATCCAGCCGGTGGGCCGAGGCACCGAACGTCTGGAGGAACAAATCGCCACGCTGCTGCAAGGCGTGGAACGCCCCGGTGGCGGCGGCGTGCGTGTCGCCCGCATCGACGCCGACACCACCCGCCACAAAGGCAGCCTGGAAGAACAACTCGCTGCGGTGCATGCCGGCGAGGTCGACGTGCTGGTCGGCACGCAGATGATCACCAAGGGCCACGACTTCCGGCGTGTCACGCTGGTCGCCGCCGTCAACCCCGACAGCGCCCTGTTCGCCGCCGACTTCCGTGCCGCCGAGCGCCTGTTCGCCAGCCTGCTGCAAGCGGGCGGACGGGCAGGGCGAGACGCCGAGGCGGCCGCGCGCAGCGAGATGTGGGTACAGACCTGGAACCCGCAGCACGCACTGTTCGCCGCCCTGAAGGCGCACGACTTCACCGCCTTCGCCGCCAGCCAGTTGGCCGAGCGCGAAATGGCCGGCCTGCCGCCTTACAGCCACCTCGCGCTGCTGCGCACCGAAGCCCGAGAAGGCCCGGTCGCCGAAGCTTTCCTGCAGCAGGCGCGGGATGCCGCACAAGCCTGGCTCAAGACTCACGGCGGCGCCGACGTGATGCTCTACGCCCCGGTGCCACCGCCCGTCGCCAAAGTCGCCGGCCTGGAACGCCGCCAGATGCTGATCGAGTCGCCGTCCCGCGGCGCGCTGCAGCGCCTGCTGGCGAACTGGCTGCCTGAGCTGCATGTGCTGCGCAGCTCGATGAAAGGCATTGCGCGCTGGGCGGTGGATGTGGATCCGTTGAGTATTTAGTCCAGTTGGCGACAGATTTTTAACATCTGGATACCCCATCATCCTGTGACAGGGGAAATCCCCCTATATGTAGGGATAGGGTTTGGTGGATGTGTGTCTAAACTGGATTTTGGTTTATGTAAAGAATGCGTTCAGAATTGATCTTGGCAGTAATGGTCAATAGCGCTTTGATGCTGCCATGAAAAATATCAAATCGGTTGCTGTATACGTTGCACTTTTGCTTGCCGGGCTTGCTGTGGGTTACGCGGTACCCCGTGTGCCATCATGGCTTCACAGGAATTACGTTGAAGGCGACTACTCGGCGTACTTCCACGACGAGCACACGCGAGTCATAGTTTTCGGTACAAAGAGTTGTAGCTTCTGCAAGCGCGCAGAGGCATACATGAAGACTCGGGGTATCACGTACGCTTTTGAAGATGTCGAAAGCTCACCAAGCTCTGCCGCGTCTCATGCCAAGCTGGGAATCGGTGGGGTCCCCGTTGTCATCATTGGCAACCGAGTCGTTGAGGGCTTTCGCCCGGATGACTACGCAGAAGCCCTGAGGCGTCTCAATTGAGAAAATGGTCTGGCCTTCCCGTGGAATTGAATATCGCGAAATCGATGGCGCGAGTCCAAATACCATCGAATTCAATAAAGGAGGTTATGTGAAGAAATGGATTTCCAAAGCGGCCGTGTTCATGTTTGCTGCCGCTGCGATGGTGGCTTTTGCCGAACCACCGCCGCTTGCTCGTTGTTACATGAATTGTGCCGCCAAATATGGGAAGACGGGGGTTGAGTATCCCGCGTGTATTGCTGATTGCGATGATATGTATGGGGAGTATCCGCTATAAAGTCAGTCAGGTAGCAAACCCAGCATCGCTGAAAATATTCAGAGGTTAAGCCTGTCGGTTGCCATTATGTGGCGCTCGGCAGTCTCCAAACTGCGGCTAGGAGCGCTGCTTCGCACCGAAGCCCGCGAAGGCCCGGTCGCCGAAGCTTTCCTGCAGCAGGCGCAGGAGGCCGCCCAGTCATGGCTGAAAGCCCACGGCGGGGCGGCGAACGTGATGCGCTATGCCCCCGGTGCCGTCGCCCGTCGCCAAGGTGGCATGCCTGGAACGTCGCCAGATGCTGATCGAGTCACCGTCCCGCGGCGCGCTGCAACGCCTGCTGGCGAACTGGTTGCCTGAGCTGCGCAGCTCGATGAAAGGTGTTGCGCGCTGGGCGGTGGATGTGGATCCGTTGAGCATTTGAGCGGCCGGTCACTGCCGCCGCATGACGCGTTGTCCACGCTAGTCGTACACATGCCCCGAGTCGCCGGTGATGTTGGCGCCCGGCGTCGGTGAACTGAGGATCACGCGGGTCTTTTTCAGGCTCAACTCGCCAGTCACCGGCACGCCATTGACCAGATTGCCCCCCACCTCGTTGTAGCTGTTCATCAGCGCGCGCACCACCAGCTTCTGGCCGACCACGGCGTCGTAGACAGTGCGCAGCGTCACTTCCTGCTCGGCGTCCAGGGCGTCCGGGCCGTACCAGAATGCGCGTGAGTCCTCGACCTGCACCATGGTCTCCAGGTACATGTAGCCGAAGTCCGGTGGCGGTGCCACAAGGCTGAGCTTGAGCTTCATCTTGGCGATGTAGCGGATCGGCGTGCCGTCCGCCAGGCCTGGCGCCCACGCAGTGACCGAGTCGCCGGAGTCCACCGAGGTCTGGCAGCCGAACCATTCGTTGTCGGGGCGGACTTCCCGGTGCAGCTTGAAGCTGCTGGGCATGAAGATGCCGTTGGAACCGCCGGCCTTGCAGTCCACCACGCTGCCATCGGCCGCAGTGCCGCCGGCGCTGATGGGCGTGTTGCTCAGGCCGTTGGTGGTGAGCGTGTTGCTCTCCCAGATTTCGGCACCATAGGCCCAGGCCGACAGGGAGGTTGCGGCGGCGTTGCAGGCACAGGCGAGGGAGATGGCTGCCACGAGGGCGTGGCGAACGAAGCGGTGCGACATGAAAAGTCTCCAGGTTGGCATGGGTGTGAAACCGCTGTACCAGCCGGGGAGTGCAGGCTATCAGCGCCGATGCCAACCCGCCAAGCCTCATTCAAGGGGGGCGCGTCCGGGCCCTGGCTCACCCCCCGCTGCAACTGCGTGGTGCTGGGCAACTCCCTAAACCGCAACCGATGCGCCTGGCTGAACTTGCTGGCGTTCTGGAAGCCCCAGCGCAGCGCCACGTCTCGCACCGGCAACCGGGGTGCCCCAGCAGTTTGCGGCGGACAGTCTTGAGGCAGCTGCAAGGCGAGGCGCCGAGCTGGCGTTGAACTGGCGTACCGGGCTGCTGACGCTGAGGCAGGCCGCTTCGGTGATGTCCGCCAAGCCAATCGCGCCCTCTGCATGGGCGTGGATGTCGTCCATCGCCCGGTGCAGGCTGGCAATCCTGGGAGCGAGCCCGCCGCTCTGGCATTCCGCCATGCGCGGCGCTGCTCCGAAATGCGCCCGAAATGCGCGGCTTGTGGCGCCGCGCCTTTGCAGCTTGGATCAGGCGGCCGAGCGCAGCGCGGTGAAGAACCGGCCCAGGCTCTGGCCCAGCCCCAGCATGGCGGGACCGTTTGCAGCCAAGGGGCTGCCCGTGGCGCACAGCCGCGTCGGATGGCTGTGCTTGGGCACCGAGGCGGCTGGCATCGCCGTCCGCTCTGCGTGGCCGACTGCCAGCGACGTTTGCCGGCCCTGGGGCGCATTGTTCACCCAGTCCAGCAGACCTTGCCACTGCGCGAGGTCGGTGCGGACCTGTTCGGCGGGCAGGTCGAACAGGCTCAGGCCGTCTTCTGCGGTGCGCGGGTACACGCGGCTGTCGCGCAGCGCGCCCAGGCAGCACACCTGGCGGGACGTGGCCCACCGGTTCAGCAGCGCGATGTCGCGGCTGCGCGCATCCATGCGCATGCCGATCACGGCCAGCCGACAGCGGCCCGTGGCCACGCGTGGCAGGCGCAGCAGCTCCGACAGGGACTCCGCGGCAGACTCCCGGTCGAACGCGCTGGGACTCACCGGTACCAGGATCATGTCGGCGTTCATCACCACCCTGGCCAGTTCCAGGCCGTGCATGCCACCGGGGGTGTCCAGCACGACATGGCTCACCCCGGGCGGCGGACGCCGGGCATTGCGGGTGTCCAGGGCCCAGGGCAGGATCTCGGCCGTGCGCGCCAGCGGGTGCGTGGCACGGCGGCGCAGCCAGGCGAGCGAGGACTGCTGACGGTCCACATCGCCCAGCATCACCTTCAACCCGCACTGTGCAAAGTGGCCAGCGAGCTGGGTCGCAAGCGTGCTTTTTCCACTCCCCCCTTTGCGGTTGATGACGGCGACAACAGGCATGGTGGCTCTCGGTACGGGCGGGGCGAAGCGACTGATTTCAGCATCCGAGCTCCGCCGCAGGCGTGCCAGCGCGTTGCAGAACGCAACAAGCCTGGCGGCAGGTGCCGGTGCTGCAACATCTGGAAGCCCGGCTTGCGTGGGCGCTACAGGTGAGACGGGGCGGTGCCGGCCCTGGGGGCGGTGATATGGTCCCGCGCATGTCGCCCGAGTCACCGGTCCTGCCCCCTGAGGATTTGCCGCAGACCCCCGCACCGGTGTCGCCGCGCGCGCTCTGGGGTGGCTATGCCGCCATCGTGCTGGTCGTCGGCCTGCTGCAAGGCCTGGCGGAACTGCAGCACTACCTGGAGCGCGGCGGCCAGCACCCTTGGGAACCGCTGCTGTGGGAGCTCAGCTCGGTCGTCTGCATGGGGGCGCTGGGCGTGGCGGTCTACCGCTGGCACGCGCTGGCCTGGCAGCGGCTGCAGGCCGGTGGCAGCCGGCTGGCGCTGCTGGGCCGGCATGTGCTGGGCGCGCTGGCTTATGCGGTGCTGCACGTGAGCGGCATGTTCGCGCTGCGCTTTGGCTTCTATGCGCTGATGGGCGCGGGCTATGAACCGGGCGGGCCGCTGAAGGTCATGGCCTACGAACTGGGCAAGGACCTGGTGAGCTACACCGTGATGGTCGCGGTCTGCCATGGCCTCTTGCTGCTGTTTGCCGAGCAGCAGCGCCAGCGCGAGCTGGCCCGGCTGCGCGCCGAGCTGGCCGAAGCGCAGTTGGCGCGACTGGCCGAGCAGATCCAGCCACATTTCCTGTTCAACACGCTGAACCTCATTTCCTCTGTCATGTACGAAGACGTGCCGCGCGCCGACCGCATCCTCTGCGACCTGGCCACGCTGCTGCGCCAGGCGCTGGCGGCCGAGCAGGCGGGCCGGCATGCGCTGGACGAGGAGCTGGCGCTGGTGCAGCCCTACCTGTCCCTGATGCAGGCGCGTTTCGGCGAACGGCTGGTGGTGGAGATCGACGTGTCGCCGGCTGCGCGCATCTGCCAGGTGCCGGCGCTGCTCTTGATCTCGCCTGTCGAAAACGCCATCAAGCACGATGTGGCGCAAAGCAGCGGCCCGGTGCGTGTGACGGTGCGCGGCGAGCTGCGGGCCGGCCCGCGCCTTTGGCTGCAGGTGCAGAACAGCGGCGTGACGCCCACGCGTGACGAGCGCGAAGGCGCCATCGGCCTGGCCAACACCCGCGCGCGGCTGCAGGCGCTGTATGGCGACGCGGCCAGCGTCACGCTCGCGCCTGCACCCGGCGGTGGTGGCCAGCTCACCTTGGTCTTGCCTGCGCAAGGGGCGGTCGCCGCATGAAACTGCTGATCGTCGATGACGAACCACCGGCGCGCGCCAAGCTGCGCCGCCTGCTGTCGGACATGCCCGGCGTGACCCTGGTCGGCGAGGCGGCAGATGCCGACGAAGCGCTGGCGCTGGCCATCACGCACGCGCCCGATGCGGCGCTGCTCGACATCCAGCTGCCCGGCCGCAGCGGCCTGGAGCTGGCGCTGCTGCTGCCGCCCGGTGTGGTCTGTGCCTTCTGCACCGCGTTCGACCAGCACGCCGTGCGCGCCTTCGAGCTGAACGCGGTCGACTACCTGCTCAAGCCCTACACCGGCGAGCGCCTGGCCGAAGCCGTCGCCCGCATGCAGCAGCGCCTCGCCGCTGCCGGTGCCGCCCCCCGCCGCGGTGCATTGCTCACCGCGCTGCAGCAACTGCAGCCGCTGACGGGTGACTGGCTGGTGCCACAGCGCGGCGGCGGCCTGCGCCGCCTGCCGCTGGCCGAGGTCGAATGGGTGGCCGCGGCCGACAACTACATCGAGCTGCACGCCCCGCCCGCCTGCCACCTGGACCGCCGCACGCTGGCCGAATTCCTCGCCCACCCGGCCGCCAAAGGCTTTGTGCAGGTGCATCGCTCGCATGCGGTGAACCCGGTGCATGTGCTGGGCATTGCGCCGCTGCCGCGCGGCGAGGCCCAGCTGACTTTGCGTTCCGGCGAGACGCTGCGGATTTCGCGCAGCTTCCGCGATGCTTTGAAGTAGATCCGCCAACTCGCCCCAGCCGCCGTCCACTTCGCCCCAGCGCGCTTGAGCGGCGCGCACCGGCCGGCGATGCTGGCGGCATGAACGCTACACCCCTCGCGCCAACCGCAGCCGGGCGCCTCTTTTTCCTCGACTGGCTGCGCATCCTGGCCTTTGCCCTGCTCGTGCCGTACCACGTGGGCATGTACTACGTGAGCTGGGACTGGCATGTGAAGAGCCCGCATGCCGGTGGCGCGATCGAGCCGCTGATGATGCTGACCTCGCCGTGGCGGTTGTCGCTGCTGTTCTTCATTGGCGGCGCGGCCACGCAGGCGCTGCTGCGGCGCGAGAGCGGGCTGGGCTTTGTGGGCCAGCGCAGCAGCCGGCTGCTGTGGCCGCTGCTGTTCGGCATGCTGGTCATCGTGCCGCCGCAGGCCTATGTGCAGGCCCTCACGCAGCTGGGCTTCGTGGGCGACTACGGCGCGTTCATGCAGCGGTACCTGCAGGGCGGCAAGCTGTGCAGCGGCGCCAACTGCATTGACCTGCCGACCTGGAACCACCTCTGGTTCCTGCCCTACCTGTGGGTCTACAGCCTGATCGCCTGGGCCCTCGTGCGCTGGGCGCCGAAGCTGCTGGACGCTGCCGCTGCGCGCCTGCCTGTGGGGCCGTGGGGCCTGCTGCTGGGCCTGGCCTTGCCGACCATGGCGGCAAGGCTGATGTACGGCCTGTTCCCGTCCACCCATAACCTGACCTGGGATTGGTACAACCATGCGCAATACCTGTGGGCCTTCGGCCTCGGCATGGTGGGCGCGCGCGCTGGCGACCGGCTGTGGGCCGGCCTGCAGGCACAGCGCTGGCCGGCACTGGGCCTGGCTTTCGCCGGCTGGGCATTGTTGTGCCTCTATTTCTTCGGCCCCTGGCATGACCAGAAACTGCCGGACGGGCTGCTGACAGCCCAGCGCCTGCTGTGGGGTGCCACGCAGTGGTGGGCCATCGTCGCGGCCTGCGGTTTCGCCCGTCGCTGGCTGGACCATGACGGCCCGTGGCGCCGGCGCCTGACCGGCGCGGTCTTCTGCCTGTACGTGATGCACCAGACCGTGATCGTGCTGCTGGCCTGGTGGCTGCAACCGCTGGCGCTGCCGCCGGTGCCCGAAGGCCTGCTGCTGATCGTGGCCACCTTCTCTGCCAGCGGCGCGGTGTACCTGGTGGCGCAGCATGTGCCGGTGCTGGCCGGGCTACTGGGCATCTCGCGGCGCAAGCCGCCGCAGGCGGGGCTGCTGGCCGGTTCGCTGGCCTGACCCGCGCACCCTTGCGCGCGGGTGGACGGGGCGGTTGGCTATGATCCGCGGCCACCCTGTCTGCCGCCATGTCCTCCGCCTCGCCTCCGCCCCCGTCCACGCTGAATGCCGCCCAGATGGAGGCGGTGCACTACCTGAGCGGGCCTTGCCTGGTGCTGGCCGGTGCCGGCTCGGGCAAGACGCGGGTCATCACGCAGAAGATCGCCCGGCTGTTGCAGGCGGGGCTGCAAGCCAAGCAGATCGCCGCCATCACCTTCACCAACAAGGCCTCGCTGGAAATGCGCGAGCGGGCCAAGAGCCTGGTGGGCGCGCGGGCGGCGAAGGACTTGGGGATCAGCACCTTCCACTCCTTGGGCGTGCGCATGCTGCGCGAGGACGGCACCCGGCTGGGCCTGAAGGAGAAGTTCTCCATCCTCGATTCGGACGACGTACTGGGCGTGATCCGCGATGCGGGCTCCTGCACCGACAACGCCATCGCCCGCAAATGGCAGTGGACCATCAGCCTGTGGAAGAACCAGGGCCTGGACAGCGATGGCGCGATGGCCGCCGCGAAAGACAGCGACGAGCAGCTGGCGGCCCGCGTGATGAAGCTCTACGAAGAGCGGCTGGTGGCCTACCAGGCGGTGGACTTCGACGACCTGATCAGCATGCCGCTCAAGCTGATCCAGAAGATCCCGGAAGCGCGCGAGAAATGGCAGAACCAGTTCCGCCATGTGCTGGTGGACGAATACCAGGACACCAACGCCGTGCAATACGAGCTGCTGAAGGCGCTGGTGGACCACCCGGACGAACGCCGCCGCGGCATGTTCACGGCCGTGGGTGACGACGACCAGAGCATTTACGGCTGGCGCGGCGCGACCATCGAAAACCTGAAGCGCCTGCCCGAGGAATTCCCGAACCTGAAGGTCATCCCGCTGGAGCAGAACTACCGCTCCACCTCGGCCATTTTGCGGGCGGCCAACGAGGTGATTGGCGGCAACCCGAAGATATTCCCCAAGAAGCTCTGGAGCGACCTGGGCGAAGGCGAGCCGGTGCGCATTGCCGAGTGCGACAGCGAAGACCACGAGGCCGAGCGCACGGTCGCGCGCATCCAGGCGTTGATGGCGCAGGATCCGCGCATCAAGCTGTCGGACTTCGCGGTGCTTTACCGCACCAACTTCCAGGCCCGGCCCTTCGAGCAGAAGCTGCGTGCCGCGCAGATCGCCTACAAGGTCTCCGGCGGCCAGAGCTTTTTCGACCGGGCCGAGATCAAGGACCTGTGCGGCTGGCTGCGCCTGCTCGTGAACCAGGACGACGACCCCGCCTTCCTGCGCGCCATCACCACGCCCAAGCGCGGCATTGGCCACACCACGCTGGGCAAGCTGGGCGAGTTCTCCGGCAAGTGGAAGCTCAGCATGTTCGAGGCACTGTTCGCCGAGAGCCTGGGCGTGGCGCTGCCGGCCAAGGCCATCGACTCGCTGCACGAGTTCGGCCGCTACCTCAACGATCTCGAATACAAGGCCCGCACGACGATTGGCGCCGAGGCCGCCAAGCCGATGCTGCTGGAGTGGCTCAAGGAGATCGGCTACGAGCAGCACCTCTACGACAGCGAGGACAGCGAGAAGGTGGCCGCCGCCCGCTGGACCAATGTGCTGGACTTCATCGACTGGGTGGCCAAGCGCTGCGGCGGCGAGATCAGCCAGGACGGCGGCATGACCGTCGAAGGCGAGAAGAAAAGCGTGCTGGACGTGGCGCAGACCATCAGCGTCATCCTCAGCCTGGCCGAGCGCGGCGAGGAGCAGGACGTGGTGACGCTGACCACGCTGCATGCATCGAAGGGCCTGGAGTGGCCGCACGTGATCCTGGTCGGCATCAACGAGGGCATCCTGCCCTTCAAGAGCGACGCCGAGGACATGACGCCCGAGCGCCTGCAGGAAGAGCGCCGGCTGATGTACGTGGGCATCACGCGCGCGCAGAAGACGCTGCTGTGCACGACGCTGCGCCGCCGCAAGAAAGGCCGCGAAACCGTGGCCGGCATTCCCAGCCGCTTCATCAAGGAGATGAAGCTGGACCTGGCCGGCAGCAAGGAAGACCCGAAGGAAAAGTTGAAGCGCATGCGCGAAGCGCTGGCTGCCAAGGTGGCCGGCGCGCCACCGCCTGCCTGATCCTTCCGCCTGCCTTCAATCCGCCAGCAGGCGCTGCTGGTGGGCTTCGTAGATGGCTTCCGCCTTCGACGAGACGTTCAGCTTCTCGTAAATGCGCCGCACGAAGCTGCGCACCGTGAAGGGCGAGAGCTGCATCAACCTGGCAATCTCGTTGGCGGTGAAGCCCTTGGCCAGGTAGCCCAGCACCTCGCGCTCGCGGGCTGACAGGGCCGGTGCGCCATCGTTCGCTGCCGCGGGTGTGGTCGGCGTGGGCGGCGCGATGGAGCAGGTCACCTGCGCGTCGTCATCGATGCTCACGACGATATTGCACGCCGCCCGCGGTCCATGCGCCGCGCGGCTCAGGTCCGATACCGCCTGCATCGCCGCGCACAGCGCTCTCAGGAAGCCGGGGTCGTTGCGGGCAGTGTCGAAGGCGGGCACAAAACCCTGCGCGGCATCGTTCCAGGCGAGGCGGTAGGCGTTACTCATTTTGGGGCTCCAGGGCAGTCGGCGGCATGGAATGGACTGTCGGGGAGCGACCCCTGCGCCGTCCTTCAGCGGCGCTTGTGGCTTGTTAAGCCTTTTGAACAAGCCGCTTTGGGCGGGGCAATTAAGAACTTTTAAAGACGGGTTAAGAAGCCTGGTGCAGCGCTGACGCCCCCTCGTCAAACCGGAGGATGGCCGTAGCGCATTCGTTCTACGGACGCCGAGCCGGCGCTTTCCTACGATCAAAACGTGACGGCTGAAGGCTTGCGAACCCCGCAACGGCAGCCCCCACATCTCCAAGATCGCAAGGGAAACAACACCATGACCTACTTCCTGTTGACTGGCCAGAAGCTCCGCGCTGGCGAACACCTCACGTCGCCGGACCGCAGCTGTTTTCTCACGCAGCAGCGTGATGGCAACCTTTGCCTCTACCAGGGCCCCGGACCGGAGGCACGGGGCGGCTGCATCTGGGCTGCACTGGGCGCCTCGCTGCCGCAGGGCGACTACTTCGCCGCGATGCAGGGCGACGGCAACCTCTGCGTCTACCGCCAGAAGCCCGACGGCAACACCGATTTCATCTGGAGCACCGGCACCGTGGCACCGGGCGGAAAGTTCATGGCGGTGGTTGAAGACGCCGGCCTGCTCACGGTGCGTGTTGGCGAGGCCGACGAGCACGCGAAGCAACCGGTGCTGTGGGCCTCGCGCCGTTTGCGCCTGCTGAGCTTCAACACCCACTTGATGGAGGGCTCCGCCATCGTGACCGGGGCCAAGCTCACCGGCAAGCTGCCGGTCACCTTCCGCGACGATGAGCGCCACGCCTTCATCGTGGAGAAGGTCAAGCAGTCCGGTGCCGACGTGGTGGCGCTGCAGGAGGTCTGGTCCGCCAACCGCATGGACAACATCCGTGACGACCTGAAGAGCGTCTATCCGCACAGCATCCGGGGCACCAGCGGGGCCTTGAACCGAGCCGGATCGGGCATCGTGCTGGTCAGCAAGTTTCCGCTGGAGGACTGGCAGTTCAACCAGTTCCCCGAGACTTCGGAGGAAGACAGCGAAGATGCCTGGGCCACCAAGGGCGTGCTGTCGGCCACCGTGAAGCTGGACGGGGGTGCGAAGCTGCGCATCGGCATGACCCACGCCTGGACCAATGCGGGCAACAAGGATGCCCGCTGCACCAACATCGAGAACCTGATCGGCTGGACCCTGGGCGGCCGGGGCGACATGCCCGCGGCCTTGCTGGGCGACTTCAACGTGCACCGCATTGGCGATCCGGCCAAGTTCGCCACGCTGGAGAGCTTGATGGCGGCCCAGGGCGCGACCGACAGCTGGACCCGCGTGCACGGCCCGGACCAGGCGCTGGCCTCGGCCACCGACGACCACATCCACAACACGCTGGATCAGTTCTTCACCCCGGGAAGCGACACGTCCGATTCCGACTGCCTGGACTACGTCTACCTGAAGGACGGCGCGCAGACGCCGCTGCGGCCGCTGCAGGCCACAGTGCTGCGCGACTGGCACTACCCGCTGAACACCTCCAACCCCGCGTGGTACTGGGTTCACAAGGGCACCCTGGCGCACCTGCCGTCTGCCGCGGTGGCCGGCGACAAGCTGTGGGTGGCCACACGCGCCGCGCATGACCGCAGCCTGCAGATCAGCCGCTTCGACCAGGCGACCAAGCAGTGGCGCCACGAGGTGCTGCCGGACGTGAGCAGCGACGGCGCGCCAGGGCTGGTGTGGTTCGCGGGCTGCCTGCACCTGTTCTTCCAGCAAGACCGGCAGGTGATGAAGATGGAATCCGTGGATGGGCGCAAGTGGTCGCGAGCCGAGAGTCAAGGCGGTGAAATGCGCTCCTCCGGCGGCGTGTGCGCGGTGGTGCACCAGGGCCGGCTGTACGTCTTCTGCCGTGATCCGAATGGCGAGCAGGTCTGCGTGCACCAGTGGGGTCCTGGGGGCTGGTCCAAGCGGGACTGGCTGCACATCGACACACCGCACGACATTGCGGCCGCGTCGCTGGGTGACACGCTGTGTGTCGTGACGGTGGATGCCGGCTCGGGCAGCCCGCGTGGGCTGATGCGCGCGGTGCTGAACCACACCGGCAAGTGGCAGCCGGCGCAGCTGGAAAGAGGCGCCACCGCGACCGGCTCGCCCGGCATCACCAGCCGCAATGGCCGCTTCGAACTGTTCTACCGCGAGCCCGGCGGCGCCGGCATGTTCCATCGCTCGTCTGCTGACGGGCTGAACTGGTCCGGCCAGGACTTCGATGCGCGCCTGGCGACGATGGACACGGTCTGCCCCGCGGCATTCGGCGATGACTTGCTGCTGTTCTACGCGCATGTGCACGAAAGCGGCGAGGGCTACGCGAAGCGCGCCTTGGCGCACAGCCACTACCCGGCCGGCGTGCAGCTCGACGCTTCGGACCACTACCCCTACCAGGTCGACCTGGTCTGGCCGCAGGGCTGACGAGGCCCGAGGCCTGCGCGTCGCGCAGGCCTTGTTCAGCGCGCCTTGGCCGCTGGCAGCCCCATCGCCCTGAAGTCCTGCGGCGCCATGCCATAGGCCCGGCGGAAGGCGCGGGTGAAGTCGGAGGCGCTGTTGAAGGACAGGCCGTAGGCGATGTCGATGATGGGCTTGTTCGGTGCGCTCAGCAGCTCTTCGGCGGCCTCGCGCAGCCGGCAGTTGCGGATGTACGCGGCCAGCCCGCCCTCGGGCTCGAACAGACGGTACAGCGTGGCGCGTGGCAGCCGGAACTGCAGGCGGATGCCGTCGGGCGACAGCGTGTCCTGGTGCAGGTTCTCCTGCACATGGTGCTGCAACCGGTCCAGCAGCGCCATGCGCACGGCATTGCGCGCATGGCCGTGCAAGCGGGCCTGGCGGCCGAATGCGGCCAGCATCAGCTCGGCACCGCTGCGGATGGCGCGCTCGGCTTCGGCTGGTGGCAGGCGCGGCAGGGTGGTGGCCAGCGTCTGCAACTGCGCCAGCAGCAGCCGGGCCAGTGACGAGGTGTAGGTCACCACCTGGCCGTGGATCGCCGGGGCATCGGGGATCACGGCCTCCACCTTGGCGCGCGGCAGCATGAAGGCCAGCACGCGGGCCTGCGTCGGGCGGTGCATGCGCCAGGGCTGGCGCATGTCCAGCGCCAGCACGCCGGGCATGAACTGCGTGGACCGGCGCGGCCGGTGCCCCTGGGCCACCGATTCGATCAGCCCTTCTACGGCGACGTGGAAGACGTAGTCGTCCAGCGTGTCGGTGCCAATGCGCGCGGCGCTGCGCAACTGGGTCACCGCGTCGCTGCGGATGTCCATGAACACCATGTCGCTCAGCACGTGGGTGGCGATCTCGCCGTGGAAACCGGCAGCCACCTGCGAGCGTGAGAGCGGCACGTCCAGCGAGCGACCCACGTAGTCGCGCCAGGCCGGGGCCTGCAAGGTGCGCGCCTCGGCAGCCACGCTGAAGTGGTGCCGCAGCACCGCGGGTGCCTCGGCGGGGGAAGCGGTGGCACCAGGGTGCGCGTAGCGCTGCGCTGGAGAGGCCAGGAGCTGGCGCACGGTGGGCGAGTAATCGCTGGTCATGGAGGAACTGCTGGCCATGAAGAGGAGGGCAAGGCGGTGTACCCCCAATCCTGGGGATTCATTTTGGCAACTGAGACACCTGGTCAAGCCGCCGGCCGCCGCTGAAGAAAATCACGCGGCACCCCAAGCGGCTTGGCGCGGCGCCGCTTGAGCGCTGGTGTGCGCAGCCGCCGAGTGTGTCGCAGGTTTGCCAGCGGCCAGTGTGAGTGGCCGCTGGCGACGCGGCTGTAGCGCATTTGTTGGGCCTGTCAGGAGATTTGTGTGTGAGGCATAGCATGTCGACAAGGAACATGAATGCCACGCAAATCGAAAACCGCAATGGTTGCGGACAAGGCGGCGCAGCCGCAATTCTCAGCCGCAGCGCTTG